>Ga0307981_1001053_pt1 | contig 26062 bp, 20 predicted proteins | sample OrgLakmetagen987_FD_201849 | JGI IMG/M metagenome (GOLD analysis project Ga0307981, IMG submission 201849) | Saline water microbial communities from Organic Lake, Antarctica - #987 | ecosystem: Environmental > Aquatic > Non-marine Saline and Alkaline > Saline | place: Antarctica: Organic Lake... | reverse complement strand
TCTTTCACAATCTCTAGATCAGAACTGGTTAATTGAATCGATCCGGTGGATATCAATTCTTCAGCATCATCAGTACTGGCGGTGATAGTTCTGCTAATGGTCGTCGTCTGCGCTAATAAAAAACTTGAAAAAGCAAAAAAGACAAACGCTGTGAGTAAAGTAGTTTTTTTCATAATTGTAGTGTTAAGTAGTGGTTGGTTTTCATCATAATAAAAATTGGTTAGTTAATATATACATTTAATCTATCTGGACAACCAAATATTTGTACTTTCAAGTTTTTGTATGTTTACTGCTAAAAAGCCTAAACAATTAAAAAAAATAGCTGGTCTTTCACAGTGGTAAATTAAAAGTTGATTAAATCTATTGGGTTCAAATTTTAATTATTAGTTGATATCGTTTGTCAGTTTTTAAGTCGTTGTAAATAAATATGCAAATCTAGAATCAATAAAAACAACTGACTATAACTATTGTGCGATTTCTTGTACTATTGTGTAAATTGCAGTGTATTGTTGCTTTTTCGCCATTTATTTTACACTCTAAACAAAATAAGTATATTTTTACATTTAAAATAAATTTTATTTATTTATACCAATGCGTTTTATATATACTATAGTTCGATTTCTTTTTGTAGTATTAATTTTAGGGGTTTCGTCTTTAAATTATGCCCAAACTGAACAAGCCAATGAGGAGATTCCAATTGCTAGAATTAGTTATAACTCTAATTTTCAAGATTATCTGAGTTACCCCAATACTTGTCTAAATGATGTGCATACAGACAGCAATAATATGCTTTGGTTTGGCGACTGTAGCACATCTAAGGCAAATACATCAGGGCTGTATTCATTTGATGGGTACAAATTTAAATTTGTTAAATTTTCTAATTCGTTTGCTAATACGGACTATAACCAGTTTACAGAAATAATAGATGATAAAATATTTGGGTTTACTCTTGCTTCAGAAGGCAATAAATTGTTTTATTATGATTTAAGAGAGAAAAAAGTGGTGTACTATGATACCCTTAATAAGAAAAAAGGGATTTCAATGTTTGGTGATAGAGCAGGTGGTATGATGACACAAGGTATCATCAACGATACTATTTACAATTATACCATAAGAGATTCACAGATTAAAGTAAAAACTTACACTAAAGAAACAAAAGTAGTTTTTCATGATTCCACAAAAGTTTTTAAACAATTTATCAATAAGAATAAAGATAATTATTCAAAGCTTTTATTTTTTTATAAAAACTGGGTAGTAGTGCATCTTCAAGATACAAATGAATTATTTTTCAAAAATATACAAACAGGAAAAGAAAAACACATTGAACTTTCCAACTATATAGATACTTCCAAATATTATAAACTTGTTTGCAGTGGATTTGAAAATAATATAGATAAATATAATTTTATATTACAGACTGAAAACACCTCACATTATTTCGGGTTTTTAGATATTAAATCAGATATTTTTTTAAAACTATTTTCAAAACGAAATAGTAAACCAAATTATCGTACTAAGTTTTTTAAAGATACCAAAGGAAATATAATATACTTAAACTTGGTTGAAGATAAAGTCGTTGCACATATCAGCATTAAAAATGATAAGGTTTATGATATTTCATCTGTTTTTAAAGATGCTAACACCTCAGGATTTATTACTCTAAGAATTAGAGGAAATAACTTTTTAGAGGCTATGCTTGTCTTAGAATCGGGAAAGCCTTCAATTTTTAAAATTGATGTTGAGCCACGAATTCAAATGATTAAAATCAGTAAAGAAGTACGAAGTTTGGTATCTGTATCTCAGAACAAGCTCATTTACATGTCTCCAAATAGCTTTGGCTTGACTTTCAACTTTCAACCAGTAGTATTCAATCTAGAAAACAATACGGAAACCACCTTAGAAGGTTTTTGTGATTTTAAGCACATGGATTTATCAAGAAACAAGTCACATATATGGGGTATAAACGAGAAAAATGAACTAGTTAGTTACAATCTTAAATCAAAAGCTTGTAAAACTTTTGATTTTTCATTTTATGTAACATCTTTTTTTGTCCTAAATGAAGAGGAGCTTATACTTATTGATAAGTCAAGTCAATTTTGGCTATTTAATTCACAAACAGAAGAAGCAGAGCAAATGTTAGCTAGTGGGAAGCAACTACAGTTAGAAAGTGAGTTTTTTTATATGCAAAAGGATAGTGAAAATCGCCTTTGGATTGCAAGTAGCATTGGGCTGCATCTTTATTATTTTAAAACGAAATCTATTAGCGACATAAAAGATAAAATTGATGATTTTGACTTCTCTTTCAATGCCATCTTGAAAGTAGATGACAATCAGTTATTGTTGGGTTCTCATCAAGATGGGTTGATACTATTAAATACCTTAGAAAATTCTTTTACAAAAATTTCAACTAATGAAGGTTTGCCATACAATACTATTGCATCAATCACCAAAGACAATAACGGATATTATTGGATAGGCACCTATGACGGTGTCGCTGTTTTAGACCCTGATTTTAATCATTTAGGAAATCTTTTTGAAGAAGACGGGCTTGTGCATAACGAAAATAATAGAAAATCTGCCGTGCTCCTTGAAGATGGCCGGGTTGCTATTGGCTCGATTGCAGGAGTGTCCATTATTGATACAGAAAAGGCTATACGTAAGTTTAAAGAGAAAAAAGACCTAAAAATATATCTTACATCGCTAGAAAAATACGATTTTGAAACAAAAAAAAGTACCTCTATAGCGCATAAGGCAAACAACAATAAGGACATTGTTTTAGAACCTTCAAGTAATAAATTAGATATCGAGTTTTCTACGTCTAATTACATCAAGCATTTACAAACCAGCTATTATTATAAAATACAAGGTTTACAGGATGATTGGGTAGAACTGGGTACCGTTCCAAAGTTAACTTTATTTGGTTTAGCCTCTGGCAAGTATACTCTACTTATTAAAGCAATTGATTACCAAGGAAATACAACTCAAAATATAGTACAGCTAGGCATCATTGTGAACGATTTTTACTATAATAAACTATGGTTCTATCTGCTTATTATTTTGGTTCTTGGTATTATAAGTTATATCTGGATAAAGTCTCAAAATATTAGGATAAAACGAGCTACACAAAAAATTAACCAAGATAAGTTGACGATTGAAAATCAAGCCAACAAGCTTAAAGTACTTGATGAAGCTAAAACCAATTTTTTCACCAATATCACCCATGAGTTTAGAACACCACTTACTGTAATTAATAGTATTGTAGATTTATTAAAGCAAAAGGATAAAAGTGTAGATAAAAAAGAGCTCCTACAAATTGAACAAAATTCCAGCCAACTCCTGGGTATGGTGAATCAAATTCTGGACCTTCGCAAACTAGACTCCAGCAAAATGAAACTTCATTTTATACAATCAGATATCTTGTTGTATATAGCCTATATAGTAGATGCTCACCAATACCTTGCTCAGCAAAAAGGAATATCGCTTCAACTATCTAGTGCACATTCTGAAATCATGATGGACTTTGATGCCGAGAAACTAAAAACTATTCTTAGTAATATTTTATCTAATGCTTTAAAATATACAAACAACAAAGGTAAAATTGAAATCAAGGTGGATACTGTTGAGGATAAAACCTTACGTATTTCAATTCAGGATACTGGGATGGGTATTTCTAACGACGATATTGAAGATGTCTTTGATTACTTTAATGAGTCCGATAGTGTATTTCAATCTAAAAACAGCTCTGGGATAGGTCTGAATCTTACCAAAAAATTAGTCGAATTATGGGAAGGAGAAATAAACCTTAGTAGCCAAATGGATAAAGGCACAAGAGTTGATATAAAATTGCCAATTACCCGAAAAGCTAAAACAGCATTACCAGACTTAGAAACGGATATCCATACAGACAATAAAGATTTATCTCTTGAAGAAGATGCTATAAGAAAAAAAGATACGCATTCTGTTTTAATTATTGAAGATAATGAAGCCATAAGACAAATTCTGGCTTTACAACTGCAAGGGTATACTATTGAAATAGCAAAAGATGGTGAAGAAGGAATAGAAAAAGCCATAGAATGTATACCAGATATCATCATTAGCGATGTCATGATGCCAAAAAAATCAGGAAATGAAGTATGTGAAACTTTAAAATTAGACTGGCGTACCAGTCATATTCCTATAGTACTCCTAACGGCAAAAGCTGATCAGGAGTCTAAACTAGAAGGCTTAAGAGCAAAAGCAGATGCTTATCTCTATAAACCTTATGATGTAGAGGAACTAAAGATTATTATCACCAATCTTTTAGAGAGCAGAGCCAAAATGCAGGCACTCTACAAAAATCTTAATAAAAAATCACCTTCTACTGATAGGCCTCAGGAAGACCGGTTTATTTTAGAGTTTAGAGATGTACTGATTCGCAACATCAAAGAAGACGATTTTGATATTGAAGACCTCTGCAAACATCTTAAAATAAGCAGATCACAATTACACAAGAAACTGAAAGTACTAACCGGATTATCTACTTCAAATTATATACTACTTATTCGCTTACAAAAGGCAAGCGAGCTTTTAGAATCCACTTTACTCAATATGTCTGAAGTAGCATATGAAGTAGGGTTAAATGATGCAAGTTATTTTTCCAAAAAATTTAAAGAAGAGTTTGGTATGCCTCCAAGTGAGTGGCGGGAAAGAGCTATAGATATGTAATTCAAATCATTGTAAAAAAATACCTGCTGTGCTTTAAACCTGTAAGCTAGGCTAATTAGATGAAAAATATACTTATTTGGCTTTTCAAATAGTCGAAATAAAAGTATTGTGTTCTGAAATGGATTAGAGTGTAGAAAAACTACAAGAGAAGATTTTTTCTTATTAAATTTGATGAAACTAATCAGTATGTTTAGAAAATGGATGCGTTATATCGCGACTTTTCATTGTCAGATTGGTAGTATTAGATAAATATACATTTGCGTGCTTTGCGAAATGCACAGCGTTCTCTACCGTGAAAACTATATGCAAATGAACAACAATAGCTTACTTATGTACAATAATTATATGGATTTTTTGAAACGGATTAGTTACAATTTGATTTTTCACAAATGCCCGTTTTTTAAATGAAAATCGAAAAAATACTACCTACTCCTTTTGCGCTAGCCATTGTATTAAGTGTGCTGAGTATCATTTTAGCATTGGTGTTTACCTCTTCCCCAGCAGAAGAAAATCATTTCTTGAATATTCTAGGTTATTGGGAAAACGGGATTTGGAATAATGCTTTATTGGTTTTTGCATACCAAATGATGCTGATTTTAGTTTTAGGTCACATCTTGGCTTTAAGCAAACCCATTCAAAAGCTTTTGGACGTCTTAACTAGTTTTGTCAATAGCACTTCAACGGCTGTTATTTGGGTTAGTTTTTTTACCTTAATTGTTGCTTTTTTCAATTGGGGATTAGGATTGATTTTTGGAGCTTTATTGGTTCGGAAAATTGGCGAAAAAGCAGCCAAAGAAGGCTTCAGTTTAAACTATCCACTTTTAGGAGCTGCGGGATACGTTGGCATGATGGCTTGGCATGGCGGTATTAGCGGTTCTGCTCCGTTAAAGGCTGCAGAAGACAATCACTTGCAAAGTCTGTTTACTGAACAAAAATGGATACAACTTGGGAGTAGTTTGCCAGATTCTATTCCAACTTCAGCAACTATTTTTAGCACTGAAAACTTACTTGTCTATGCTTTGTTGATTCTGATTATACCTTTTACATTGTGGATTTTGGCAAAGAGAAACTCTTCCAATTCCACAACCATTTACAATCGTTTTCAAGAAGAGAAAATGGAACTAGATAAAAGTAAAACCCATATGTTAGAGTCATCAGATTGGGTAGGTACTCTGTTTGGTGGCTTGCTATTAGTTGCTTTTGTAGTAAGCTATTCAAATAATATCGTAAACTTAAACATCACCCCAAACATGCTTAACTTTTTTATGTTGGGACTAGGATTTGTATTGCACCGCAATGTATTTCAATTTAAAATAGCTTTATCTGAAGCCATTCGTGGAGCAGGTGGAATATTGATTCAGTTTCCTTTGTATTTTGGTATTATGGGAATCATGAAAGACAGCGGTTTGGTTTCGGAAATCGCTATCTTTTTTAGTAGTGTTGCTAACGAATCCTTTTTACCAATTATCACATTTTTAAGCGCTGGCTTGGTGAATATTTTTGTGCCAAGCGGGGGTGGTCAATGGGCTATACAAGGCCCGATTGCGTTAGAATCTGGAATAAAACTAGGGATATCAATTCCTAAAATGATAATGGCACTTGCCTATGGAGACCAAATTACAAATATGTTACAGCCCTTTTGGGCTTTGCCGTTATTGGCGATTACCAAATTAAAAGCACATGAAATTTTTAAATATACCCTAGTGCTTTTCTTGGTTGGAAGTCTGGTGTTTATAGCTGGATTGTTGTTTATCTATTAGTAAAACTCAATTTTGAATCCCGAAATTTCAGGAGCGAAGCTATATACCTGCTCGTCCGTCAGGCGGATTCAAAATTATTAGTTGAACTAATCCCGCTTTTTTCAGCGGGATCGATGGTTTAGTAATCCCACAGTTATTCCACTCGATCGCTCGTTACTATATATTTGATTTTTCTATTGAAGTTTTAACCACTAGATTTTCTAGAATTGATACTTATTTTTATATTGAACTTTAGTAAGATTGATTTTTATTGAAGCTTTTACTATGCCAGCAAACCCATCTCCGTTTATTTTTCCACATCCCAATCAAGCCAATGCAGATGGCTTATTGGCAATGGGCGGAGATTTAAATCCCAATCGAATTATGCAGGCCTACCAAAATGGAATTTTCCCTTGGTACAATGAAGGAGAACCCATTTTATGGTGGAGCCCAGACCCAAGAATGGTTCTGTTTCCTAATCATTTGAAAATTTCGAAAAGCATGAAAAAGCTTTTCAAAAAAGAAAGCTTTACTATAACTATCAATCAGAATTTTGAAGACGTAATACAAAATTGTGCTAGTGTTCCTAGACACGGACAAAACGGAACTTGGATTACCAAAGAAATGAAAAGTGCATACCTAGAACTTCATAGAATGGGTTATGCACAATCTGTAGAAGTTTGGGAGGACAACCAACTGGTAGGCGGTTTATATGGAATTTATCTTGAGAAACAAAAGGTATTTTGTGGTGAGAGCATGTTTAGCAAAGTGAGCAATGCTTCCAAGTATGCATTTATTTGGTGGGTGCAACATTTGCAGCAAAAAGGAGTAAAATTAATAGATTGCCAAATCTATAATGACCACTTGGCAAGTTTGGGAGCAGAGGAAATAAATAGAGTAGATTTTCTAAATTACTTAGGGTCTGCTGAAAAAGGCTAATGTCCTTTAAATACTAGTAACAAGGCTTTTGTTTATGCCATAAAGTGCAAGGAAATATTAAGAAAACTTCGATTAATTGTGCATCTTTAGCATGATAAGTCTTAATGAAAACAGTCTTTTAAAGTACATTTTTCAATAAGTATTTACTGAATATAAGAAAAGTAGTTTTGAAATTTAGTCCCGTAGGGACTTAATATTGGTAAAAAAGAGTGAACTTTCCCTAATCTTTTACTGTGCCGTTAGGTACAGCATATCAAATTATTTTCTTTTGAGTTTTGAAATTTAGATTTATGTTTAGGGAGTTTTTCAGCAAGCCCTACTTAAATACCTGATTTGTTTTTTGAACTTCAGCATATCTAAAGCAGGTGGTTAGGTGGTCATTCACTAAACCTGTAGACTGCATAAAGGCATAAGTTGTTGTTGGTCCCATAAATTTGAATCCTAACTTCTTTAAATCTGCACTCAATTTTTTACTGATATTTGTATGTGCAGGGAGTTTGTCCATATTTCCAAATTGATTTTGGATAGGTTTATAATCCACGTACTGCCACAAAAAATCAGAAAAAGAAGTCTGTTCTTTTTGTATTTGTAAAACTGCTTTTGCATTGTTTATGCTAGCTTCAATTTTTCCTCTATGCCGAATAATTCCCTCATTTTGAAGTAGCATTGAAATTTCTTTTTCAGTAAATGAAGCTACTTTTTCAATCTCAAAATTTGCAAATGCTGCTCTAAAGTTTTCTCTTTTTTTTAGGATGGTTAGCCAGCTCAAACCAGCTTGAAAGCTTTCTAAGACCAGTAGTTCAAATAATTCTTGGTCGTTTGTTTTGGGCACACCCCATTCGATGTCATGATAGGAAATATACAACTCATTTCCCAAGCACCAATTGCATCTGTTTTTTTCCATATAAGCTACATTTTCAAATAAAAATCTTTGGTTAGTTCTATATATTCTTTTGTGTATGTATGTCTTGCCAGTTCTATGGTCAAGTTTTCTTTTTGAATTTCTTTCTCTTCAAAAGAAAATTCCATTAAACAACGTTTTACAGCAGAGGTTGGATTTCCCCTAACGTAGCATATTCGGTTTAAAAATAATTTATTTTGTTTAGCTAATTCAATAAACTCTTGATGTTGGTTTTCTGGAATAACACAGGAGAATATTCCATTTCCCGCAAGCATTTTTTGTACTCCAAAAAGCAAATCTTCAAACGGAAGTGATTCCGTAAATCGAGCTTTGTTTCGTGCAGTATTTTCTTTTTCTTGGCTCTTTTGATTGAAAAACGGCGGATTTGAAATGATGCTTTGGTAAGTTTCATCCATTTCCTCCACAAATTCCTGAAAGCTTGCATGGTAACAAAACAAACGGTCGCTCCATAAGCTATTTTCAAAATTATCTACACATTGTTCAAATGCATCTTCATCCAATTCTAAGGCATCAATCAATTCTGCGGTACTTCGTTGAGCCATCTGCAATGCAAGAATTCCCGTTCCTGCTCCAACATCTAAAATAGATTTAGGATGATGTCCTAATGAAGCCCAAGCACCAAGTAAAACTCCATCTGTACCTATTTTCATGGCCGTTTTATACTGATGAATGCTAAATTCTTTAAATCTAAATTCCAAATTTTATTTTTTTCAAAAATAGCATAAAGTTCATATATTATAAAGCTCGTTGTTTTACATCCTTTTAATGATTAGAACCAATACAACTCTGCTGCTTTTTAAAAACCTTAGGAAAGTCCCAAATAGTATTGTAAGAAAAAGAGTAATATGTATTTTTGTATAAAACTAACTATCTTGAAAGTAATTGAAAAAGAAACAGAAGAATGGTTTGTGTTATACACCAAACCTAATACTTCTAAAAACTTAGCTCAACAGCTAAATAATGCAGGTATTGTAGCCTATTGCCCCACCAAAATTGAAGTCAGACAATGGAGCGACCGAAAAAAGAAAGTAGAAGTTCCTGTTTTACCCTCCATGATTCTGGTAAAAAGCAAGGAATCTGAACGCAGTATTGTATTTGAATTTAATGGTGCTATTCGGTACTTGTTTTGGAACAGAAAACCTGCGATAGTGAGCCAAAAAGAAATTGAAGCGCTACGGGATTCTTTAGAAGGTAAAAACGTTGTCAGCACTGAAGTAGAAGCCATTAAACCAGGACAAAAAATAGACTTAAGTGAATTGGGTTTCAAAGGTCAGGAAGGAAAAGTGAAATACATTTCTGGTAACAAATGTTGGGTTGTTTTAGAAAGTCTTGGATTCGTGGTGAAAATAAATTTAGCTTAGGATGAAGTTGATTTGAGCTAAACGAAAAGTCGAATCCTAGCCAGTATAAAATATATTCACCATCTGAAATAAATAAAATGAAATACTACATTATTGCTGGTGAAGCTTCGGGAGATTTACATGCAGCCAATTTGATTAAAGCGCTCCTAAAAAAAGATGAGCAAGCTGAAATTAGAGCTTGGGGTGGAGATTTAATGCAAAATGCAGGTGCCACTTTAGTTAAACACTATAGAGAACTAGCTTTTATGGGTTTCTGGGAAGTAATTACCAACCTGAAAACCATTTTGAAAAACATAAAATTCTGTAAGAAAGACATTGCAACCTTTCATCCAGATGCAATTGTGTTTATAGACTATCCAGGCTTTAATATGCGCATTGCCAAATGGGCAAAAGAAAAAGGAATTCCTACTCATTATTACATCTCCCCACAGATTTGGGCTTGGAAGGAAAACCGAATTAAAGAAATTAAACGTGATGTAGATTTCATGTACGTTATTCTCCCTTTTGAAAAGGATTTTTATGAAGAAAAACATCATTTTCCAGTTCATTTTGTAGGGCATCCGTTACTAGATGCAATTGACAACAGACCAACTGTAAACGAAAATGAATTCAGAAGAAAACACGGCTTAAGTAAACTACCTGTCATAGCGCTTTTACCTGGAAGTAGAAAACAAGAAATTGAGAAAATGCTCCAAACCATGTTGAGCATGCTGAAGCATTTCCCTAATTATCAATTTGTTATAGCTGGTGCACCAAGTCAGGAAGACGAATTTTACATGCAGTTTATCGAAGATACGAAAGTGGCATTAGTAAAGAATGAAACCTATGATTTGCTGAGTATTTCCACCGCTGCTTTAGTTACATCTGGAACTGCTACTTTAGAAACGGCTTTGTTTAAAGTTCCGGAAGTGGTTTGTTACAAGGGAAATTTTATCTCTTACCACATTGCCAAACGCATTGTTCAATTGAAGTACATTTCCTTGGTAAATTTAATTATGGATGAAGAAGTAGTAACCGAATTGATTCAAAATGATTTTAACGAAAAACGGCTTAAAACTGAATTGGAGACCATTTTAGATGCCGACAACCGCAAGATTATGTTGGATAATTACCACACGCTCTCGCAAAAATTAGGAGGTATTGGCGCAAGTGAACGCACTGCAAAATTGATTTTAGAATCCTTTAAATAATGAAGTTTATAGTTATACAATGTTTTTTTGTTTAAGGCTTTGTAAAGTAATAATTTGAACATTTTGACTTGTTCTTTTTTATTTGGGCAAATTCTTTAGAATATCATCAACAGATGCTCTTTGCTTATAATCGGGATTGAACTGAGTATAAACAAGCTTTCCATTGGTATCGATAATAAACGTTGCTGGAACGGGCAATGACGCTTGATTATTTGCATTGGTTTCACGAATTGAAGCATGGAGATTAGCTTCAATCATTTCGTAATAATCGTCAGTAACATCAAACTGAACATCAAATGCTTTCATTACCGAACCATCAGCATCTGATATAATTGTAAAATCAACACCAGTTTTGTTTACTGTTTTTTCAGTGTTTTCATAAGTTTCTGGAGTTACGGCTATAATCTGTGCTCCAGCTTTTTCTATCTCAATTGCTCTTTCTGCAAATTCCGATAAATGTTGGCTGCAAACCGGACACCAATAACCTCTGTAAAAAATAACCACAAGTGGCTGTTCACGATAAAGGGATTCAAGTGAAATTTCTTCGGAATTAGATGACATCATTGTAATCATTGGCACATGATCTCCAACTGAAAGACCTTTAGGCTTTGAATTTTTGTTTATACCGAATTGTGTTAGGTCAAGTTTTTGCGAAGTAGATGTATCGGTTTTTTGATCATTCTCTTTTTGGTTTGATTTATTATCGCTACAAGCAGCAATTAGCAATGATGTAGTGAGGATTAGAAACATTTTTTTCATATTTCAATTTTTTTTATAGTAACTATTTAATTTAGAATTTATTGCTAAATCTTGTTTATAAGTTATCATCCCTCGTTACCTTGATAGCAAATTGCACTTTGTTGTAAGAATTCATTATCACTATAAAACTATTTTTAAGAATCAAAATAATATGTTTTTGAGTGGCGTAGATGTCAATATCAACACAAAGATGAACAAGTCAAGTATCAAGAGTCAATTTTCAACCAAACAGCTTGAAAAAGGAAATTTATACAACTTAGATTATGACAAACAGATAATTATGTTTCCAAAAACAACCTATAAAAAACCTAAGTTTAACTTTTAAGGGCTGTAAATATTAGAGACAAAATTGGTTTAACCAAACACGGTGAAGCAATACAAATGTTATACTTGATTTATAGAAGTGGTTTAAACTAGTTGCGCTTTGAGGTAATAGAATAAACTTCCTGTAGCATTGCGATTTGATCAGAATTTCCAATAACTATAATCTTTGAATTTGGCGTAAGCTTAATTTCAGGATTAGGATTGACAATGTATTCTCCATCTGCAGTTTTAAAACCAATGATTGTACATCCTGTTTTTTGTCTTAAATCCAGCTCTAGAATTGAACATGACCTCTCATGGTCAAATAGTTGCTCAAAAGAAACTTGTTCAAGATTAACGCTTTTAGTGCCGCTATAACTCAAATTATCCCAAAACTCCAATAAATCTGGACTTACAATTAAAGATGCCATATGTTGACCTCCAATTTTGTCGGGCAAAATCACATTATCTGCTCCAGCCAATTTCAGTTTTTTATAGCTTGTCTCTTCACTTGCTCTAGATATAATTTTTAATTCTTTATTCAGTTGCCTAGCACTTAAAACTATAAATAAGTTGTTAGCATCATTAGGCAAAGCTGTAATAAGATTACGTGCCTTTTCAATTCCGGCAGTAAGTAAAACATCGTCATCATTTGCGTTACCAACCAAATATTGTTCGGATTTGAGGTTGCTTAGTTTTAAAAGCTCTTGGTCAGTATCTATAACTAAAAATTCCTCATGAAATTCCATAAGCTTATTCGCTGCTTGCTGTCCATTTCTTCCATAACCACAAACAATAGTATGATTTTCCATTTTTTGAATTTTTTTCAATTTACGCCTCTGTCTTAGATCATTCAAAGAATTGAAAGATATAAAATATTCTGTTACAACCGAAACTACAAAACCTAATATAACAACACTAGACAGTATAAGAATGGTAATAAATATTTTTGCCTCATCTGAAGGTAAAACCACTTCCCTATAACCAACAGTTGTAATGGTTATAGCAGTCATGTAAAATGCGTCTATCCAATTTAAATCCATTATAATTCTAAAACCAATTATTCCAGTTGAAAATACTAGAAGTAATAATAGTAGTGCTAAAATTATTTTTAGCCTAAATGATTTCAAAATGGTTATTTTTTACAATTTCTTAAAAAACAGATAGTTGTGTACATTAGGTGTAGTTTAAATCTTTAAGTTTTAACGTAAAAATCAAAATCAAATATACCATAAATCCAAAACCTAAAGTTGCAAACAGAGATTAAATAAAAGGTTTTACTTTGGTGCAACCTAACCGGTATGCGATAACTGATCTTAGGGTTGTAAAGTAGGGTCTGCTGAAAAAGTCTGTCGTATGTCTTCCGATAGCTATCGGAACAAGGCGACAAGACGCAGATGTATAATAATACTTCAAGTCGAAGGCAACAAAGAAGATGGCATACGACAGGCTAACATAAAACCAGTACGAATTTTGTTTAGTAACTAATTTTGGTAATGATGTTAAATCAAAGTTGTTTACACTGAATAAGTGCAAGATAATATAATGATTTTATTAAATAAGTTTGCACCTATTCCTTCATTATCACTTGTAATCCATTGTAAAATATATAAATATGTGTTTTTCAACAGACCCTAAAGTACTAATTTGAAGGTTTTGACCTGTTCTTTTCTCCTTTAAAATTTTACCTAAATATAGAAAAAATAGCGGTGTCAATTCTTTGTAAATCTTTATGCTTCTTTCTTTGCGAACCTACCAATGCCTACCGACTAGGCTTCGTCTGAAATAAAATATTGGTTATCATGGACTAATACAGAACCTATATAACTATTTTTTAAATAACTGATTAACAATTGTTTATTATTTACAAATACAGCTTTTTATGTGCTATTTTAAATAAGTCAAATTTAAGTTATCTATTCTAAAGTTTCCTCTTTTTTAAAAGTCGAAGACTGATTAGTCACAATCATTTACGCGTGATATAGCATAGTTAAACAAATAATCCGAATATTTGTTTACCCAAGTTTTGGGGTTTAACTTTGTTGGCTGTGCATCCATACATCCAATGTACAAATTGATAGGTATGTTTTGCATTAAAACAAGTACGAACACAACATGAAAAAACTACTTATTTTAGGAATGGTGTGGCCCGAACCCACTTCATCGGCAGCTGGGAGTAGAATGCTTCAACTTATCGATGTGTTTTCAGCATGGGGATTCAGTATTTCTTTTGCTTGTGCTGCACAAAAAAGCGCTTATAGTGAAGCCTTAGAAAAACGAAATGTAACTGAAGTTTCTATCCAGATTAACGATGCCAAATTCGATGATTTCCTAACTGAATTTCAGCCCACCCATGTATTATATGACCGATTTATCATGGAGGAACAATTGGGATGGAGAGTCCGACAAATCTGCCCAAAAGCAATAACAATTTTAGATACAGAAGATTTGCATTTTTTACGAAAAGCAAGACATGAAGCCGTCAAACAAAATATCAGTTTTAAACCAAATCTGCTGTATTCCGAAACAGCTAAACGTGAAATTGCTTCTATGCTGAAATGCGATTTGAATTTAATGATTTCTGAAGCCGAAATACATATTTTAAAGACTCATTTCCAGTTGAAGTCTTCACAATTATGTTACTTACCTTTTCTATTAGATGAAGCTGAAATTCCACAGGCTTCAGATTTTAATTCGTTTTCCAATAGAAATCATTTTGTAAGTATAGGTAACTTTTTACACGCTCCCAATTGGGATCAAGTGCTTTATCTGAAACAAGAAATTTGGCCCTTAATCAAACAAGAACTTCCAACTGCAGAATTGCACATTTACGGTGCTTACACCAAAGAAAAAGTAAAGCAACTACACAATCCAAAACAAGGCTTTTTAGTAAAAGGGAGAGCAGAAAATGCCTTGCAGGTTATTGGAAATGCCAAGGTGCTTTTGGCTCCCTTGCGCTTTGGAGCAGGCTTAAAAGGAAAACTCCTTAATGCATTGCAAACTGGTACACCTACTATAACTACAAGCATTGGAGTAGAAGGTATGCCCGGAAGTTTACCTTGGGCAGGAGAAATTGCAAACACAGCTAAAGAAATTGCTAAACAAGCAATCTTGTTGTATACCCTAGAAAAGCGTTGGAAAAAAGCACAATTAAATACGATCGACATCTTGCAAAAACGATTTTTGAAAACCTTACATATTGATTTGTTTGCACAGCAAATAGAAGCCATAGAAAGTGATTTAGAAGCCCACAGACAAAAACACTTTATGGGTCAGATTTTACATTTGAATCAGTTTCAAAGTACTAAATACATGTCACTTTGGATTGAGGAAAAAAATAAGCCACGTTAATACTAACGTGGCTTATAGCTCTACTTTATGCATGTCTCTTTAAGTGTTTTTTCTATTGAATTTTTAAAGCAGTAGAAAAAATGTATCGAGAAGTAGGTTATTGCATTTCTATTTATCCATACTTTTTACAATAGATTAAATACAATTTAATATTTACCCTTTCGGATCTAAAATATCATCAATACGTACAATTGCATCTTCTATATGAAATTTAGACATCTTGTCATTTGTGCGGCTCAATCCACGTTGTAAATCTCTTTTCAACTCTTTCAATTCTGCACGAACCAAAGGTCTAATATCACTCATCTCTACATCTATATTGCTTCTGCTTCTAGATTGCTTTTCTGTCATTAAATGATGCATTCTTGAAATGTAAACACGTTGAAGATTTCTTCTAATTCTTGAAATTTCCTGACCGCGATTTAATTCACTAAATAAGCCTTCTCTTAAGTCTTTCATCATTTCATCTATGGCATAAGCTTCATCTCCGTTTAGTTCTTCATTTTCCATCATTCTTGCGAACCTTCCAAAGTCTAATAGATTATTTAAAGTTCTTTCTTGGTATGCACGAACGCGTTCTAAATAGCCATCAAATTCAAATTTATTTAGGATGTTTTCATCTATTACCCATTCTGGAGTTGTAAATAATTCTTCCTGCAAGAATACCATCGCTTTTTGTTGATGTGCTTTATCTGCATGAACGTAATTGGCTTTGTCTTGGTCATAGGTGTGGTAGTATTCGTAAACGCCACCAATGTTAGCAGTGACATGACCCATATACCGATTAAACTGACCTAAAACTTGTTTATAAAGTGCTTCTAACTCATCGTAATTTTTACCTTTTTCTTCTGTCCATTCAATTAAATTAGGGACAATTCTTTTCAGGTTTTTAATTCCATATTCAGAGGCTAGTATTGCATCGTCACCTAAATCTTCTGTTTGGGAAGAAGGGTCAATTACTCCTCTTTGTTGTTTCCCAAATCGATAAATAGGATTGTCTGCTTTTTCTAGAATCCAATCGTCTAAAGTTTCTTTTTCTTCTTTAGCTGTTTTATCCAATACAGGTTTGTATCCCCACATAATTGCATATTTATCATAAGGGCCTATTTCTGGCATTAAAGCTACATCACCATCTTCTGGTTGAGCGACATAGTTGAACCGTGCATAATCCATAATTGAAGGTGCAGTACCCATTTTTTTAGTGAATTCTGGGTCTCTAAGTTTTTCAACTGGATAAGCTGAAGAACTTGCCATATTGTGTGGCAAACCTAAAGTATGTCCAACTTCGTGAGAGGAAACAAAACGAATTAGCCTTCCCATTACTTCATCTTCAAAATCAACACCCTGAGCATCTGGATTTATGGCTGCTGTCTGCACAAAAAACCAATTTCTGAGTAAGGTCATTACATTGTGGTACCAATTGATATCGGATTCCAGAATTTCTCCTGAGCGAGGGTCGCTTACGTGTGGTCCATTGGCATTTGGAATAGGAGAGGCTAAGTACCGAACAACGGAATAACGAACATCTTCTGGACTCCAATCTGGATCTTCTTCTTTGCTTGGGGCTTCTTTGGCTAATATGGCATTTTTAAAACCTGCAGCTTCAAAGGCAACTTGCCAATCTTCAATCCCTTGTTTAATATACGGAATCCATTTTTTTGGAGTAGCTCTGTCTATATAATAAACGATTGGTTTTTTGGGTTCAACCAATTCTCCATTTTTAAACTTATCAAGGTCTTCCTCTTTTACCTCTAATTTCCACCGGTCTAAATACCGAACAGATTCAGACTTTTGAGCATCTAAACCATAATCTACCTGACCAGTAGAAAACCAACCAACACGTTGGTCGAAATAACGTCTTCGATAAGGTTCTTTATCTAATAAAATCATAGAATTACTAAGCTCTATTGAAATGGAACCCGTACTTGAATTAGACGGTGGGTTTCCAGCATTATACGTTTTTACATGCCTAACTTCTATGTTTTTTGGGTAGGAACGAATGGTGTCTATATAAGATCTAGATTTGTCTAGACGTTGTACTTTGTATTGTTTTCTTCTTCTTTCCTGAAAGCCAATTGCTTGTACATCTTCTTCAAACAAATCAGTAACATCTACCACCGTATTGTTGTGTATAGAATCTTTTTTTCTTGCCTTTACATCAAATGAATAGAGGATTGGCTCAAAATTTGAATTTACTACTGCTTCGTGAATTGGCAAAGAATCTGCTGCAACAACACCATAAGAAACCACTCTTAGGTGCACTTTATCTCCTTTTACTTGCCAGCGTAAAACTTGCTCGTTTTGTTTGCCTCCACCAAAACCAATACCATTTGCGGTTTTTGCAATTCGGGTGACCATTAGCATTTCACGATTAAATAAAGAGTCTGGTATTTCGAAAAGGTACTTGTCATCTACAAAATGTACATCAAAAAGACCTGTATTGGTTTTTGCATCTTTAGTAACTACCTTAGAATAAGGCTTAACTCCATTTTTTTTATCTTTTTTTTGAGATTGAACTTGCTTTGATTTACTCTTTTTCGACTGAAAAACGCTACATGAATTTAATGAAAAAGCTACTGTAAAAACAAAACATAAATAGAAACACTTTTTTAGCATAATTTATAATTTAAAATATTCGTTGACACTTTTTTTGACTAATAATAAGTAAAAAGGTTTAATGGTAGAGATTAGTCAAAACATTTACAGGAAATTATTGGGAGAGATTTTTTAAAATCAAAAGCCTTTTTTTGTGTTTTCTTATTTCTATTTTTCAATCATAAATCAGAAATCAAAAAAATCTACATACTGTCTTTCTTGCAGATCATACTCTACTGAATTTTTGGATTTAAACCTTGAGCTTTAGTTTTGAGCTATTTTGTATATAGGTCGAAACCCGACAACCCATAACCTACTAAACCTATATTGAAACAATAGGTTGCCAAGGAAGCCAAACCCAAGGTGTACTCCATAATTTTTCCCTACTTTTGAAATTCAAATTCACAACTTATGATGCAGTGGGAACAACTTCTTTCACTAAGAAAACAAGGCGATAAACACAAGCGTTTGCGCAAAGAACAAGACGAAACGCGTTTGGGCTTTGAAGTAGATTACGACCGGATAATTTTTTCCTCGGCCTTTAGGAGTTTGCAAGACAAAACCCAGGTAATTCCACTTTCTAAAACAGATTTTGTACACACCCGTTTAACGCACTCGTTAGAAGTTTCCGTAGTTGGGCGTTCTTTAGGAAGAAAGGTAGGTCAGCAATTATTGCAAAAACATCCGCAATTATCAGCAACCCACGGCTATCACTACCATGATTTTGGGGCTATTGTAGCAGCAGCAGCTCTTGCTCATGATATCGGAAACCCTCCTTTTGGTCATTCTGGAGAAAAAGCCATAGGCGAATTTTTTAAAACAGGAAAAGGCAAACGTTTCAAGAATGAACTTACCGAAAGCCAATGGCATGACTTAACTCATTTTGAAGGCAATGCTAATGGCTTTAAATTATTAACAGAAAACAAAGAAGGTGCTCCAGGAGGACTGCGTATTTCTTATGCTACTTTAGGTGCATTTACCAAATATCCAAAAGGAAGTTTACCCCATAAACCCACACCCAAGATAGCCGATAAGAAATTTGGATATTTTCAAGAACAAGCTTTATTTTTTAATGAAGTGGCAACAGAATTAGGAATGCTAACTACATCAACAAAAGGAGAAGAAAAGCGATTTGCGAGACATCCCCTTGCTTTTTTAGTGGAAGCAGCAGATGATATCTGTTATACCGTAATCGATTTTGAAGATGGTATTAACCTTGGCCTTATAGAAGAAGACAAAGCCCTGGAATTCCTTTCAAAAATAATTGCTCAACGCATCAACACCGAAAAATACAGCCAACTAAAACATACCAAAGACCGTATGAATTATTTACGTTCTTTAGCCATTGGTTCTTTAATAGAAGAAACGGTTAGTCTTTTTCTAACCAACGAAGATGCTATTTTAAAAGGTGAATTTCATCAATCTTTGTTGGATGCTTCAAAATACAAAGCCCAAATTGATGATGTAATCAAAATTAGTATAGATAAGATTTATCAAAGTAGAGAAGTTCTGGAAAAAGAAATTTCAGGGTACAAGATTTTAAGCACCTTGTTAGCAGTTTTTACAGAAGCCATGCAAAACTTTAGAGAAGGTACTGAAAGCAATTTAGACCGATTGGTACTAAAAAGCTTTTTAAGCGAATGTGATTTCGATACAAAAAACACCTACCAAAGTTTATTAGAAATTTGCTCTCTTGTTGCTTCAATGACGGACGGCAATGCTTTACGTGTATTCAAAAAACTAGAATTGGGAAGTATGTAAGCGTGTTTGATAATAGAGGTGCTTCCTAGATTTATAAAATCTGCGATTCCGGTAAATATAAATACTTCGCTAACTGCGAGATTGAAATTATAGATGAAATACGAAAGAAATCTAGAAATTTATAACTAAATCATTAGCCTGTTTTTTGAAAATAAAAAAAGTAGGTTTAGAAGATCAATTAAAAAAAAGACTGAATTCTTTATTTGGTTTTTGATTGCTTTTTAGCACATAGGAACAAGTATTTCCATTTTCGTTAATTTCATCGCGTTGCACTACGTTTCCTATTAAAGGGAAGCCTTCTTTTTTCATTTCATCAAAAAAACTTTTATGAAAACTAAAAGGTACTCCACTACCTGCGTGGTCTATGTAGTAAACAATTTCTTCTGCCTTATCAAAATTTTTGGCTTTAAAACGATATGCGGTTAGCATTCTGTTATCTCTTATAACACTTTCTTTTTCAATGAACTTTAACTTGATGTTGCTTTCATCCAAAAGACTTAAATCGTCTATGTTTTCTTTTCCGCTAACCAACAACTCTACTCTAGATGCCGCATTGTATTCCGCAAGTGAAAGGATTTCATAATGTAATAATTTGTTTTGGTTGATGATGTATAAAATGATATTCTCATCATTAAAGGAATTTAAATGATAAACTACATATTTGCTTGGATTATAAAAATCTTGGTAAATGACGGTGTATTTATCCTTAAGATTACTGGTATAACAATTTTCATTTTCATAATATAGCATGTTGTCTACTTCAAACCCAACTTTTTTTTCTTGTGAAAATAGTAAGTTCATTGAAGAGCAAGATATAAAAATGACGACTAGAAGATATTTCATGAAACAATTTTAAATAATCAATACCAAAAAACATGCCGATGTTTTGCTAAAATCAACTTAAATTGAATCATTTTCTATAATTTTTCTAAAACTTATAAACCAAGTTGATTACTTCTATGACTGATGGTAACACCTTATGTGTATTGAAAAAACTGGAATTAGGGAGCATGTAAAACGATTTTTAAATAAAATCTAATGTGAGATGCTTTCAATTGCAAATAAATACTAGCTCGGTATTAGAAATTAAAAAAGCCCTGCATGATTTATACACAGGGCTTTCTTAAATTTCAATTAAAAGATGTTATTCGCAGCTTGGAGCTTGAATAATATCGCTTCCTTCGCAATCGGAATTTTGAAATGCTTCTACTGCTGATGCTAGCGCTTGGCAATTTTCGGCAGAATCATCCTCAAAATAGTTCTCAGTTGCTGTTTGAAGGTTTGTAGCTAATGTTTGACAATTTGGACTACTATCATCATCACCAGAGCAAGATGTGAATGCAAGTGCCTCAATGGCAAGTACTGTAAAAACAATTTTTTTCATAATTTGGTAACTTTTCAGCTTTTTCGTTCTAAATAGCTGATAATGAAAGCTTAAAAGCATCAAAATTTTACTACAATATTCATGTTTAAAAATAGTACATGTGGAAATTTAACAAAACGATAGATTGAACTGTTAATTTTGAAATGATTTCCATTCCATAAAAGATACGAAGAGGAATAATTAGTAATTGATATTCTTTTTTACTTTTAAGAATCTGCGTCATCTAAGGGAATTTACAAAAGCAAGTAGAGATTCTTTAAACTAATTCGAATTTCATATTTTTACATTAACTTACATTCAAAAATCATTTTCCATGAAAAGTCATATCATTTTAGGTGTGTTCATATCTATATTATTGGGCTGCACTTCAGAAGAAACTAAACCAGAAATTATGCTATATCCAGAAACTAGAATGGATGAAACGGTAGACACTTATTTTGACAGAGAAGTACGTGACCCTTATCGATGGTTAGAAGATGACCTTAGTAAAGAAACCGAAGCTTGGGTAGAAGCCCAAAATGAATTGACTTTTTCTTACTTAGATAAAATTCCGTACCGAGACCAATTGAAAAAAAGACTTACTGAAATATGGGATTATGAAAAAGTTGGTGCTCCTTTTACTAGAGGAAACTATACTTATTTTTATAAAAATGATGGACTTCAAAATCAGTCTGTTTTGTACCGCTATAAAAATGATGAAACCAAAGCGAATGCCAGCGTATTCTTAGACCCAAATGCCTTTAGCGAAGACAGCTCAATCTCACTATCTGCTATAAGCTTTTCAAAAGATGGCGAAAAGCTTGGTTACGCAATATCTGAAGGTGGTAGCGATTGGAGAAAAGTAATTGTAATGGACACAGAAACACTTGAACAAGATAAGGATACTGTTTCTAATTTGAAATTTTCTAATATTTCATGGTATAAAAGTGAAGGCTTCTATTATTCCAAATACGATGAACCAGAAGGAAGTAAACTTTCAGCAAAAACAGACCAACATAAATTATATTACCATAAACTAGGAACTTCCCAAAAAGAAGACAAAGTTATTTATGGCGAACGCCCTGAAGAAAAACACCGCTACCTAAGTAGTGATGTAACAGAAGATTATCGATTTTTAGTTATTTCTGCAAGAAATATTAGCAGTACAAATAAATTGTTGATTAAGGATTTAACTCAGGAAAATTCAGATTTGGTGAGCCTTGTTGATAACTATGAGAGTAGAACTAGTTTGCTATCCAATCAGGATAACAAACTCTTTTTTGTAACTAATATGGATGCTCTAAATAAAAGAGTAGTTCAGGTTGATGCAGCCAACCCTAGTTCAGAAAATTGGGAAGATTTCATCCCTGAAACGGAACATGTTTTATCTGCATCTACAGCAGGAGGTCATTTTTTTGCAAATTATATGGTAGATGCTGTTTCCCAAGTAAAACAGTATGATGAAGAAGGGAATTTAGTTCGTGAAGTTGATTTGCCGGGTATTGGATCTGCACGCGGATTTAGCGCAAGGGAAGAAGATAATGTGCTATATTATTATTTTACCAACTACATTACTCCCACAAGCAATTATAAATATGATATTGAATCTGGAACAACTGAATTATACAATCAGCCAGAAATCGATTTTGATTCAGCTGAATACGAGAGCAAACAAGTTTTTTATGCTTCAAAAGACGACACCAAAATACCGATGATCATTACCCATAAAAAAGGAGTAGAACTCAACGGAAATAACCCAACTATGTTGTACGGTTATGGAGGTTTCAATGTTTCATTAACACCTGGATTTAGTACAGCCAATGTAACTTGGTTAGAAAATGGTGGAGTCTACGCTGTTGCAAACCTACGAGGCGGCGGTGAATATGGTGAAGCTTGGCACGACGCCGGAACTAAACTTCAAAAACAAAACGTTTTTGACGACTTTATTGCAGCTGCAGAATACCTAATTGAACAAAATTACACTTCATCAGAAAAATTAGCTATTCGTGGAGGTTCTAATGGTGGATTATTAGTGGGAGCATGTATGACACAAAGACCAGATTTATTTCAAGTTGCGCTACCAGCAGTGGGTGTTTTGGATATGTTGCGCTATCATACGTTTACCTCTGGTGCAGGTTGGGCTTATGATTATGGCACTTCTGAAGATAGTCCCGAAATGTTTGAATATTTATTGAATTATTCTCCTCTACACAACATAAAAGAAGATGTTGAATACCCCGCTACTTTGGTAACGACAGGAGATCATGATGATAGGGTAGTTCCTGCACACAGTTTTAAATTTGCTGCTGAATTGCAAAGCAAACAAACAGGCGTGAATCCAGCTTTAATCAGAATTGAAACCGATGCCGGTCATGGAGCAGGAAAACCAACCTCAAAAATAATTGAAGAATATGCGGACATGTTTGCATTTACTTTTTATAACATGGGAATTGAGAAGCTGGAATAGCAACTAATTTTGTTCTTTGTTGATAAAAAGTTGAATCTTATTTATAGCTTAATTGTACTGCTATTTAAAATTACAATGGATGCAATACCTAGTATAATTAGGTTTGGTTTGATAATAATTTGAAAATTCAACGATTTATTTTAGGCTACGTTTTCATCAGCTTGGTAACTAACTCTCTTTTGGTATTACTTATAGACAGTCTTAAATTGTTCGCAAACTATAATCATATTTTCGTTGAATTGCTCATTGAATTGTTTCATTTCCCTTGTATAATATGCTTTGTGAACCTTTTTCCAATAGGCTAAAGTTTTATCTCCTTCTCCTTCAATTTTAGCAAATTCAGCTGTGACTTTATGGTAAGGAACTTGCTCAATTTTAATAGTTTCAATTATAGCTTTAGCATTTCCATTCCAATCTGTTATAATGTATTGGTTTCCAACTTTTGGAAGTGGCTCATTATTTTTTTTGAACCACCATAAGGAAGTCGCAGTTGCTTTTTTTATTCCTTTTACCACTAAATCTGCGCATTCATTTGCGTCAAATTCATTATCACAAAAGTAGAAGGAATTCGGTCTTTTTAGGTTTTTATGTTCAGGGTTTTCATGGATGTATTTATTCCATATAGTCTCAACAGAATTCTTATTTTCTTCCACTTCCTTCATATATTTATTCACATTTTAAGAAAAACAGTTAATCATTAAACTTTTTAAAACCAACCCATTGTATCATTGAAAAAGTAAAAACCAATCCTACTATGGAAGCCAATACATCGTAAGGGTCATATATGTTGTTTCCTCCTAAATTGTGAAATTTTAGTTCTTGCATTAGGACATAAATTGAGGCCATACTTACCGCTAAAACATGAATATAGATGTCTTTTATATGACCAAACCTAGCTTTGAAATAGTCTTTTGTTTGGAAAAGGATTCCAGTTATGATAAGTGTTCCTACAATTGCCTCTACCAAATTAGGAATTGAAAACACAAAAATGGCTAAAGCATCACGTGCATCATTAGCTAGCACCCAAGGTTTTAAGTCGTACTTATTCAAAACAAAAACAAGAATTGCTACACCAAATAGGTATTTAATGTAATTTTTAATGGGAGTCTCTTTCATTTTTTCAAATAAATGCTGTTGATGAAATTACAAAGTAAACTTTTAAAATATAAAAAGTAATTCAATAGAACAAAATACTAACTAAATTCTAGAGATAACAACGATTTGGCTGTCGATTTTCCTAGATAGTTTATGCAAGTCAAATTAAAAAAAGATTTGTCATGTATTTATAAAAACTAAGTATTCTTTTTGTACATTTAACTCATTTGAAGCGAACTAACTCTTATACTGTAAATTATGCCCGATTCTAAACCCAAAAAAAAAGTTCGAATTCTATCCTTAGATGGGGGTGGAATACGAGGAATAATACCTGCTGTAGTCTTACAGTACGTAGAGAGCGAACTGATTAAAAAAACAAAAAATCCTAATGCGAGAATTGCAGATTTTTTTGATTTGATAATAGGAACTAGTACGGGGGGGATTTTAGCTTGTTATTATTTAGTTCCCAATGAGGATAGAAGTCCATCTAGTCGCTTTAACGCTTCCACAGCATTAGAAATTTACACAAAAAAAGGAGGGCAGATTTTTAATAAAGCTAAACGGCATTCTTGGTTAGGCTTTAGGCAATTATTCAACGCCACTAAGTATGCTCCAGATAATTTAGAACAAATTTTCATGGAAACTTTTGGTGAGTTAAAGTTTCACCAACTCACTAAGCCATGCATTGTTACTTCATACGATATGTCTAAAGGGGAGGCCGTGTTTTTTAATAGTAGGGAGCCAAAAGAAAAACAAGATAAACGCCAATTTTACTTAAGGGACGTTGCTCGGTCTACTTCTGCAGCACCTACTTATTTCCCGCCAGCTATTATTGAAAATCTAGTATCTGGAGATAAAATGGTTAATTTAGATGGTGGAGTATTTGCTAATAATCCTAGTATGTGTGCCTATGCTGAAGCTAGAAAGACTAATTTTGAAAGCTTAGGCATCAACAGACCAACTGCAAAAGATATGCTTATCCTTTCTATTGGAACGGGGTCTATGCCGTTGGATATAGAAAACAATAGGAAGTCGAAAAAATGGGGCATTATAAATTGGGCAAAAGTAGTTCCAGAAATTATGATGGATGGTGGTCTAGATACCGTTAACTACCAAATGGATAAAATATTTAAATCCTTAGATGAAGAAAATCAAAATAACTTTAAAAGAGTGAATGTTCCAAAAGCCTTGCGTTTTTCTAATCAAAAAAAGAATTTTAAGCCACCTTATAATCCGGACATGTCTGATGCCTCCCCCAAAAACATTTCGGCATTGACTAAAGCAGGACAGCTAGCCCTAGAAGAAGCTAACCAAACAAGGGATGGTGAAAATACCTTAGATGAATTTATAGACCAGTTGATTGCTATGGAAAATACGAATTTGATTGTGTAGTTATTCACATCCATTTCAGGATATTGTATTTCTGGAAACAACAAAAAAATTATTCCACTACTACCTTAAAAGTCTCTGTTTTTCGATTTTGTAGATTCACCTTTAAAATGTAAATACCAGT
>Ga0307981_1001047_pt1 | contig 26160 bp, 21 predicted proteins | sample OrgLakmetagen987_FD_201849 | JGI IMG/M metagenome (GOLD analysis project Ga0307981, IMG submission 201849) | Saline water microbial communities from Organic Lake, Antarctica - #987 | ecosystem: Environmental > Aquatic > Non-marine Saline and Alkaline > Saline | place: Antarctica: Organic Lake... | reverse complement strand
TCCACGCCTGGATGATTGGCCAAGTTGTTCAGCAACCTGCATCAAGAAGGATCCCGTACCGCTACTCCTGTCGTCCAACAACAAGACAACAAGGGGGAAGCACTGCTGCTACCAGCAAGGATGTGTCGCCATTGCGGCAGCATGATTGCAGCGGTCGAAGTAGTATCTCTAGTAGCAGCAGCACTACTCTTTTCCTCAAGCTTCCTGATAACGAGGATATCGACGAGTTTCTCGATACGCCATTCTTTGACCCCGACGCCGTCCTCGACGACGACGAGAGCAATCTGTTCGCCAAAAAGTTTGCGGCGTTTGTCAAGAATGATTACGAAATAGCCGAAGGTCTGCTGGCGGGAGGCTTTTTCGTCTTTTTGGTTGTCTTGTCGCAAGAGTTGCTTCGTATGCAAGTCTATGGCGCCAACTACGTGCCCTTTTCCGAGGGTAGCAATGGTCTCTTTTGAAACAACGTGGTGCGAGTCCAGTCGCAATGCAGCGTGCTTTACTGAACACGGAATGCCCGTCCAAGTGACTGTCTTCAGTAGACTGTGATCTCTATCATTGCTACAGAATGGCCCCGGAAAATCACAACTGGCATGTGGGTCCCTAGCAATGATACCTAGATAGTTTCGAGGACACAAGGAAAGACTTGCGTGTGGCACTGGATTCGACGAGGAGGATATTGCCTTGTCGTTTGTATAGCGTTGCGTATCATAGATAGCCTCTACGGTAGTAGAGCTTTACCAGGTGGTATCGTCTTCGTCCCTGCCTGGAGCTACAGTACAACAACCGTATCATAGGGTAGGACATACCGAAGGACGTACTGTACGTAGTTTTATTGTTTTATTTGACTACTCGACTAAGAAGCCCATGACAATACTCTCGTCTATCATACTCATATCATACGACTCCCGACCCGCACCCACCGTACTGTAAATCCACATATGCACTTGTTTACGTCGTATTGATGTGGATGGCCAGCCAAAGGACAAAGGCAAGGACGACCGTTCCGAACCGCGCGGAATTAATAGTACGTACCGCACTAAAATACAGCATGACTGTAGTCTACCGTAGGTCTAGTAGCTATTACGTACTACTGTACATATGTCAAAAGATAAAAGATCGATCTATACCTTGTACCGCGCCAGCCGATCCTATTTGCCTAAGTACTATTAATTAGTGAGCATTTTTTTTGGAATCCATGAAATTGTACCGTGGTCGTTGTCCAATTCACAACTCGAATTTAATCGATTGTTCGAAGAATCGGGGTGAAGTGAGTAAGTCTACGGTATCCGTAACCACCCTTCACTGTATTGCAATCAAAAAGGGTGATTGTGCAGTAAGGGTTATTCCATTGATGGCGTTACTTCGAAAGACGGCCCACCGGGAGAACGTTCTCAAAGGCAGGACGGGGGCGTTATGGATACTGTCTATTGTTGGTCTCGCCCTGCTACTACTTGTATTGTCATCTGCAGAGTTAAAAGCGGTGGGATGGCATAAAGCACCACAAAAGATAGAGGACAATGCCATCCGAGTAAACATTCCATGCTCGTTCTACAACAAATCCCGGTCTCTCAGCGACCCGATTTTCAAATGCCCGGAATGTACCAGTCAATCAGATCAGGACGATATTTTACGAGAGATCTTCAATACCATTGGTACCACCAACAAAAACTGTGTGGAGTTTGGCTTTGGTTATGGAGGACCACTGGTTAAAACACTAACATGGGAGCACTTTGGTGGGGGGCAAATCATAGGCACGGGGGTCAATACGCATGCATTGATCGAAGACGGTTGGAAGCCGCTATTCTTCGATGCAGAGTTTGAGAATCCAAATATTAATCTCGTCAAGTCTGTTCTTACTCGCGATACCATTGGCGCAACTTTTCGAAAGGCAAACGTTCCCCTGGATGTGGATTATGTCTCAATCGATGTGGACTCGGTAGATGTATGGCTTCTCCAAGGGTTGCTCGAGAGTGGCTACCGTCCACGGGTCTTCTCAATAGAATACAATTCAAACATTCCAATTGAATCCCTGCTAGCATGCGAGGAAAAGTGGGCACCTTGGGTACACTCATCAAGAATATATGGCTCTGGCGCTTCTTCGATCAACTTCGTTGCGGAGTCATTTGACTACCAGGTAGTGGAAATCATGCCATATTTGGACATGTTCTATGTTCGAAAGGATCTGCTGCTGTCGAAGTGCACAGCAGAGAGCCTAGAGAGCTATGAGTTCTTGGCTCAACACCGCGTCGGTCAACCCCTTCACAACACGTGCGATCCTGCAGATGCTAAACGCCGCTTTGTGGACTTCCCGCTGGCTCTGAAAGGGCGGAAAGAGGAGGCACGGAAGAAAGCAGCCGAAGATATTCGTGCGATTAACAAAAAATGGCTGGTGGATTTCAATATGCCGTTCTGCTCCCCTCTTTCTGGGTCGTAGGGCCTTGTGGATCAACAGTCGATTCGAATCCTCATGGAGCTCCAAGACGTCTCAGGTTGCGTATATTCGCAGGCTGAATCAACTAAGAAACTAAAAGTCTGGTAGTTGTTGCTCCTTTGCCGATCCATAATGCTGGCTTGGTCAATCCTGGTTACGATGATTGACAGCACGCTCATGGTCTATCGTGCAACTTAGTCTCTAGCTGAATAGCGTACTAGCTCTGTTCGAGGGATGAGCGGGTCGTCAGTGCTTGAGTACTGTAGCCATCGAAGTATAGCTACGAGAAGTAAGAGGGGAAGATGCGTGGGTATGTGTATAGGGTGTTAGAGAATAAAAACAACGAACTAGTGTGCCTTCTGTGGAGTTGGGCTAGGAGAGTTGTGTTGCGTACATAAATGTCGAGATAGCTCCTTTCGCGCGATTTCTGTGACTGCTATTCCTCAGGGTTTTGGATCTTTCTTATTCATACCCTCGGACACTCTTTTCCCTCATTGATTGACACCATGGCGGTTGCATCGGTGTCGTCCGTAGCGATGGAAGACTTATTCCAGTCGACCAGTCGCATGCGCGACTACCTCGCTAGATTTCGACTCATCATCCTAGCTCGTTTCCCCGACGAGTTCGAGGGTCGCTTAGCGAATATCGCAGAGTATTTGAACAACGCCGAGTTCGTGGAAGTGGAACTTACAGCGCTCGGTCGCAAGATCTTGCGGAACGTATCTTGGCCGTGGACGGAATTCGCCAGGTTTGTGGAAGAAAAGATTGTTTGGATGGGAGACACTCACTTTATCGATGGTATTTGCTATGACTTCGAATACGAAGACGACGGCTTTGGGGACGACAAACTGGGAACCCTGATAGGATACGATCAGGTTTTGAGAGTTGTGGTGGAGGACGATTCTCTTCCGGAACGAGCTCAAGAGCTAATCATCTGGTCTCATCCGTCTAGAGCGAAGGATGCTTGTTCTTCCATGCTTTTGTGCTTGACAAACTGCGAGGCAGAGCTTCTGCACCTTTCTGTGACCGAAGACAGCGAGTGCCATCCTGTTCACTGTCAAATCTCTGCCCGCTTGCTTTCGCGACTGTCGCAAAGTCGGGGCTTTCAAAAGCTCAGCCTTCTGTCTTTTGAGTTTAGCGAGATTCAATGTCGTGTGTTATCTAAACATGGCAGGAAGGACCTTGCGATGGAACTCCGCAACTGCAGTCCTGTGCAGACAGAATGGGGTGAGAGACTCCTGCTCGATGGCATTCGACGGAATCGAGGCCCGAACTAACTTTATAACTGCCACATCAACCCAATACTGCTTGCGGATGCTATTCGGACCAACCGGCGCATGGAGACGCTGCTAATCAACTCGGACGTGTGTACCAGTGACGACCTTTCTTTCCTGTTGGCATCTCTAGATGAAATTGTGGGTCTCTCGGAACTAATCTTTTGGTTGAAGTCTGGCGGAGAGGACAGCATCCAGCAGCTTATCCACGATGTGAATTACTGCCGCGCGCTTCTTACTGAGTTCAGAGCCGATCTTGAATTAAAGCTTATGGCTAGTAGCCTGACGGAAGTGGGATCACAAGTCCTGTTGGATGGTATTCAACGCAATCGAGGCCCGAACACCTTTTTAAGTTGCAACAGTCTTCTCACTGACGCTCTCCGTGGAAACAGAAGCGTCCACGCTATTTCACTTGATAGACGCAATTTTAGCAATGAGGAAGACTTGATAGCTCTAATGTGGGCCCTTGCGGAAAACCTCGGCCTTGCCAAGTTGAATCTGGGATTTCTCTCCATCAATGACGAAAGTTGGACTATTATGCGCCAGTCGTTGGCAAACCACCCGACTCTAGAACACCTTGGTGTCCTTTGTACCAGTTGCTTCGAAAGAGGAGACCCCCACAGGCACATGCCGCTGTATGACGCGACAAGAACTTTGCGAACGCAAGCTCTTGTGGATATGTTGAAAGTGAATTCTTCGATTCATTCGATTTGTTTGATATCGGATGAACGCTGTGAAAGCATCTGGTCGGCCGAGATTAAACTCAAACTAAGGTTGAACAGCTACACGGCCAAGATTGTTGCCGTGGCCAAGGCTTCGATCACGTTTCGTGCCGCCTTGTTTGGACGGGCGTTGTCCTCCGCGGTGAGCGATGACAACTCTCTGCTGTACTTGTTTCTCACGGGCAACAAAGATCTTGTCTGCGGGCCTCCGCGTCGTTAGCGTCGGGGACTCGCAGACGCATTCGATAAGGTGATAATTGAGACGTGCAACGAGACATTGATAAGAGTGGGAAGGGACGGAAGAGGATTGACACATGGTAGGGATAAACATTGCAGAATCTATGAATGCAGAGACTATAGCTAGACGCTACTAATTTTGTGTTATTTTCCGTCTCTATTAGCAAGTAGCTAAATGATGTAAGATCGAAATTTCTAAGCTAGGTAGCGCAGCATTGGCTTGACATCCAGCAGTGTCTTCCTTGTTACTTCTTGCAGCACTTCCTCGCAGCAGCTCTCGCATCGATTGCATCCCTCGACGTTCTTGTCCAGGCGATTGCATATCCAGTCCAGAGCTTGTTGGGTGCCTCCTACAGCGCAGCAATATCATCTGCTAGACTACTAGAGTAACTGCAGTAGTACGCCGGGAGTGTAAGTCTAGTTACTGTAGCGGTAGCTCCTAGTACCTACGTACTCTACGTACTCTACGTCGCTTTCGTCGACGTGTACATACGATACCCGTTGTGTTCGTTGTGACCGTGACTATCCCAAGGAGCTTCACAGACTCATTTCCACGTCATGTAAACGACCACCACGTGAAACAAGTACATTTACTTAGACAGTATTTATAATGACCGTTTGTTTGCATATTAATTATTTCGAGTCATTCTCGTCCTTGGGCCTTTTGCGCGGAAGCAGTTTTTGCTGGGCTTTTACAAACAGACAATGTTGGATAGTCGAAACACCTCTAATCGAAGCATCGCGGCGCCTCGATCTTTCCCTCCCACCTCCATGGCCCCCAAGATGATTGCTACGAGACCACTATCATTGAACGGAAGTAGCGGAGGTAGCGTAGGAAGTAGCAATAACAATAGCAGCACTCAGAAAGTGTCTGTCGACGGCGGCGTGACAGAAAAGGCGAAAAAGACCGACGCGACGAAATCCATAATGTCTTCCATTAACGGCTCAAGTAGTCCTAGACGCACGGCTGCTCCACTCGTGAGCATAGCTGTCCAAACACCTACACAAGGAACGACCACTGCCCTCTTGGTCCAGCCGGAAACGGCAGTTCGAGTCATCAAGGGCGAGATCCACAATGTTCTTTGTCAGTTTCGCGGCGATCAGCGCTACGTGAGTTCCAGTCGCTTTCGGGAAGAAATACTCGAAGATAAGGAACAGCACCACCCCGTCGTACAACACTTTCAAGACTTGCACGCGGCTCTGTCGGAATGGGAACCAGAAGTGTCGGTGAGCATGAGTAGTGCTGCCATGGCACAACAACATCCACTCGATCCCATGATGTACTTGCCAGTCTTTTGTGCCGCCGTGACGGGGCGCGAGATCAGTGCTCCCGTGACGGGTGCTGCCTTGTCGGCACTACACAAGTTTCTCATCTACGGCTTTTTGGTGCCCGATTCGTTTAATGCGGCTGCAGGCATGACGGAAATCGCAAATGCCTTGCTGAACTGCACCTTTGAAGAATCTCCGGCGGACGAAGCACCGAATCAGCGTCGGACTTCAAAAGCCATGGTTGCTGCTGGAACGAGTACAGCACCCACCAGTTCTACGAGACGGCGCCATGACGATGAACAGGTCGTGCTCAAGCTCTTGGAAATGTCAGCTCTTGTGGTGCGATGTTCCTTGCAGAGCATCAATTTGATTCAAGCCGACTTGGTGGTGGGCTTGCTGGACACGTGCTTGCACGTTTCTCATCGTGCCAGCAGGGCCTCGCCTTTGCTAAAGTCGGCCGCCGTGGACTCACTCTCGCAAATTGTCTTGCAAGTCTTTGCCGGAACGGGCGAACCCGTCATGCAAGCGCGTCGTGATATTTTGCAGCAGCTGGCCGCCTTGTTGAATCCGGCCATGCACAACGAGTCCGTCACTGTCAGTAGCTTGACAGCCGTCAACATTGCCTTGGAAACATGCCGAGAAGATCTACAGCCGGCCGAGATTGAGATCTTGCAAAACGACTTGTGCAAATACTTGTTGCAATGGACCACGACGGACGATCAAGTCATTTTGTCCTTGACGCTCCGCGTTATTTTCAATCTCTTTCAATCGATTCGCAATCATTTGAAGGTACCTCTCGAAGTCTTTTTTACTTCGGTGCACCTGCGCATTTTGGACACTTCCCAAGTCACGGCGCCGCCAGAACAACGCGAAATTGCTTTGGAGTCACTCTTGGAGTTTTGTCAGGAACCCGCCTTGATGCAAGACTTGTACTTGAATTACGATTGCGATGTGGCGTGTACAAATATGTACGAACATGTCGTGGCAGCCTTGGGGAAAACGGCCATTCCTGCTGGATGGGCACAGCCTAGCCAAGCGAATAAAAAGGGTGGTGGTAGTAATCACGGGCCCGCGAGCGGCAGTAACAACAACATTAATGGTGGCGGAGGTGCCAAGGCGGTAGAAGCCGTTGCGACGGGTGGCGTCCTCGTGCCCAATGCCAATGGTAGCTCCTCCACAGCACCCGTGGCTGTTGTCTCGACGGAAAGTTCCCTAGCATTGGCCAACCCCAATACGGCTCCAGTCAATGCCCTGGAACGACTCGCGACGGAAGGTATTTTGGCCGTCCTGGATTCGATTGCTCGGCGGTGTCAAGGTGGAACTGGCTCGTATGGAAGTCGCATGAGTAGCTTTGACGACATTGAGTCCATGGCTTACAGTGAAGTGAAATCAGAGGAAGAGCGCGAGTGGGAGAGTCAAGAATCAGATCTGGAAGAGTTGCACACGCGGAAGCAGAAAAAGCATTCCATGTTTAGGCTAGCACAAGCCTTCAACGCCGAACCCATCAAGAAAGAATGGAGAGAGTTGGCGGTTGCGGAGAAGCTGTTGGAAAAAATGGATGATCCGGCGGAAATCTCCAATCTTTTGTATACCACACCGGGTCTCGACAAGACACAGCTCGGCCTGTATTTGAGCAAAGGGCCAGACAACAAGTATCCATTGGAAGCGTCTGTTCGCAGTCGCTTTGTGGAACATTTCGACTTTACTGGCATGACGTTCGCGGCAGCTTTGCGCAAATTTCTATCCAAGTTTAGATTGCCGGGTGAGGCCCAATGTATTGATCGACTCATGGAAGCCTTTTCCAAAGAACTCTTTCAGCAACAGGGCGAGTCGACCTTTTTTAAGAACGCCGACGCCGTCTATGTCTTGTCGTTTTCAACGATTATGCTCAACACGGATCTGCACAATCCTACCATCAAGTCAGAGAACCGAATGACGCTGGTCCAGTTCATCCGTAACAATCGAGGTATTAACGGAGGGGACGATTTGCCCGAAGACTTTTTGACTGAACTGTATGGTCAGATCAAAGATATCCAGATTCAAGTTCGACGAGAACTGGGAGAATGCATGAAGAAGCACGAGCACGGGGATATCCGAGCAACGTGGGAAGAGGTTTTGTCGAAGAATGAAGAGGTTGCAACGCCTTTCTTTACGCCGGCGGCGAGAGCACGACGAAACATGTCTCGCGCTGGGGTGCACGACAAGGAAATGTTTCTTGTCCTTTCTAGCTGGGCACTCAAGAGTCTTCCTGGTATTTTCAAGCGGTCTTGGGATGATGCCTTGGTTGTCAAGGCACTGAGAGGGATGCAGCAGATGGCCAAGATTGCCGTATTTTTCGAGTTGGATTCTATCGTTGACGATATTCTGAAAGAATTGCTACCACTGGGGCGCGACTACGTAGTTAGCTGTGTCACATGGGATTATGCCAATACTGATGGTGGGGCCTCGGTTGCATCTACCAACAATCGTACTGTCGAGTCGGTAGAAACGGCGGAAGAGGATGAACATGATCCGTTTGATAGTGATCAGCCGATACCCTACGACTTGCTTTGTACTTCCGAAAGTGGCGAGAACGATATCGACATAGCTGGAAGTGCTACAAACCGAGGGCTACTGGCTCTGGACTGTAGTTTTGTTCTCCTGCGAAAGTACGCATCTCGAGTGACTGACTCCTGGCCGGCTTTCATCGAGTGCCTTTGCGCGCTTCGCGACGCCCGTGCTCTTCCTGCTGGGTTGTCTGACTTGGATGACTTTGCCGACAGCAACGGGAACGTTTTGCCTCTATCTTCGTTTGCCAAGACTTCGCAGAGAAAACTTGACGAATATTACCGATCACAGTCAGACCAAGACGCAGACAAAAAGAAAAGTTGGTTCCGCTCCTTTTTCGACAAGAAGAATGCGAAGGCCCTTGAAGAGGAAGATTCCATGGCCGAAGACGACGGCAGCGTTGCGCCGAACAAGGGAGAACTCTCTAAATATACGCGTGTTCTGCTGGCTATCGCCGAAGCGGCTGATGTTGAGAATGTTGTGCAGATGGGATCGACCAAGCTGCCGACAGCTGAGCAAACTATTCGTTCATTGCTGGCTACGGTCGACCAATATCCCTACAAGAAGGATCCAGTTATGGAGCAGCACGCCATATTTTCACTCGAATTGGCGGCGCGAGCCTTACTATCGAATCGAGACCGTGCCCCGGAGCTGTTCAACTTGTTCCTCGACAAGTTCGAGAGCATCCTTGGCCGCGTGACAGACAAGAAAGTCCCTGCACCGTTTGTTATCGAACGCATCGTCGTCACTATTCTTCGTTGCAGCATTCATTTGTATGAGCTTCCAGAGGTAAGTCTATCGCTCTGAATGAAGCATCGTGTTTGCTGGCAAAATCGTAGACTCACCTAGCTATTTTGTACGCAACATTTCACAGCTTCGGCCTCGTTTAAGAGCCTCACTGATGCTCCTCATGATGACACTGCCCAAGAGCTTTATGAAGCACATTGCAGACCGCATGGCTTGTGGTCTTGCAATTATTCTCCGAGCGAGCTACCATTACTTTGAATCAGCGAACGAATGGGGATTTATGGGGGACACACTTGACATGCTGGCAAATTATGCTTCTGCGCGTGTCTTTGTATTTGACGGTATTGCTTCGACCGTCGAGTATGCCTTGCCAAACGCCGACCTCGAAGAGAGCAAGTCCAGTGTTAATAGCGAAGACGATCGCCCACCCATGTCGAAGGAGGCCACTGGTGCTCTGGCACGTATTTTAACCAGATTCGTCTTAGGATTCTACCAAGGGGAAATGTCATTGACTGTCCCTGCCATGCTGTGCCTGGAAAAGTTGTACCGTAATAAGGTCGATTTATTGTTGCAAGCCGAGGCAGCAAAGGTGATCAAGGAGGGAAAGGATGCTGTCAGTGTCGATCCTTTAATAGCTGCACCAGACCAAGACTTTTGGCAAAATATGGCCGTGGCAGTCTATTCAGTGTGCCGGTCTCCAGATCCTGAGGTTTCACGCCACGGTTTAGAGTGTTACCAGCGCATTATTTTGACTACGGCCGTCGATCAAATTCCCGACGAAAAATGGATTGCTATTTTGTACCTCATGGTCAACAAGCAGCCACCCGTGGTAGCTGACATGAGTCGCGGTAATACGTTTAGTGCCCTGGAACAGCTCTTGCTAGCAGTCGTACCAGACCTTTCTCACCGCTCCGACAATACTGATGACCTCATGGACCTCATTGGTCAAACTGCCGCTCTGGCACGAGAAAATTTGCGGCAAGGACGACGGGGGAGCGTCACGCCACTTTTTGAAAAGACGCTGACGAGTGTGACAAATCTTTCTAATCATCTGATGACAGACGAGCGCAAGGGAGAGGCCGAATTTTGTAGGTGGGCGAGTGAAACTCTCTTAGCCGAGCTAGAAAAGGTTGGAGCTGCGGGAGCATCTACTAAGAATCAAGCGGCTACCAAGCCAGCGGTAGCTTCTCATGCCTCACAGCCATCACCAGATGATGACGAAGAGGAGGATGAGGAGAGTGTAACCGAAGGGGACGAGGCAGGAGATGACGAAGAATCCATGACTGAAACTGAAGAGGAGGCTGACTAGCTAGAGAGGTTGTCAAACTAAACGTGAAAAGGGAAATATTAGACGCGTTGTTACACGAAGAAATTAAAGGACTAGTTCGTTAATTTAGGTACTCGTATGTACGGTTCGCACTTTTCACGTCACTTTCTCCGTTCATTCGATCTTCTGTCATTCTGTATTTGTTGTATCCCGTGCCAATCGTCTCGGTTCTCTTGCTTGTATGCGCTTACGACTATGTAAATCTCATTACAAATATTACATGTCGCAGCCGCAAATGCCGTTCAAGCAGTCGTACATATCTTCGGCTTTGACAACTCCTTTACCAAAGGCATATAGGTAAGGGGTCATAAATGATTCGAGCTTGGCGGAGTCCTCGAGGCAGCTTTCGACGGTACTTGCTGAACACGCTGGGCAACGAGACCAAGCCTTGGCGATGGCACCCGTTACGTGAGGAGCGGCCATGCCTGTGAAAAAGTGAGCGAGTGAGTGAATGCGGCACAAGAGTACATTCGCCATGCGATCGAGAAAGATACTCACTGGTTCCACTGGCATACATGTACGGTCCGTATGTGGCGTCGGCGTAAGGAGCGGTGGTCATGCCCCAGACGGACAAGCCGGGGGCACAAACATCGACAGCCCAATTGTACGTGGAAAAGGAAGCCCAACCACTGGTGGCGATTAAAAGAGATGAAGAGTGTGAGAAAGAGGTAATCGAGATACTATTTTGTGTGGGTTCACAACATTGAGAAGAGTACGCACTTGTTTGCATCGACTGCCGCAACCGAAATGACGTTATCGTAGCTACTTGGGTACTCATACTGCCAGGTTCCACTGTTGCCAGCCGCTGCCACCGACAGTGTACCTTGTGCCGCAATGGCATTAAAAATTGCCTGTCCCGAATAAGGGGCGTAGCTGCCACTCAAGGACATATTAATAACCTTGGCACCGTTAGCGACGGCCCATTCAACAGCCGCAAAAATTGCGGACCAATTCGCCCCGGCCCCTCCTTCGTTAAAGACGCGGGGAAACAAATAGCAGATACCCTTACCCTCAGGATTCATGCTCACGACACCTTGCGCGTTACCACCGATCGCATCCGCAATACCACCCACGTGAGTTCCGTGGAAGGCGTAGACGGGGGCATCCCATGGATCCGTCACTCCGAATTCGGCTCCCATGCAATTAATGTAGCCGCCATTAATAGCATCTGGCACACATGGACTATCGGGGTGGTCCGCGCGAAAGCCTGAGTCAACGATTGCGAGCTTGAACGTGTCGGGGTCATTACAGTATCCGGGCTCAGTGTGGTCTGTCAATGCAGCGTTACCTTGGGTTTGACGGATACCGTAGGCCTCCCACTCGCCATCGGGAGAAACGCCCATCACCCAACCCCCTGTAAAGTAGGTTAGGAACGAAAGAAGGTGAGATAGGATACGGGACACGGTAAATACTGTATTCTCAAAGTCTAGGATGAGCCTTACCCTCATAAGTAGCCACCATGGAGACCTTAGTGTCCGCTTCCACATATCTACAAAAAGTGCAAGAGAAGCAGGGGCGTCAGTTTGTGTCATTGTGCTTTCGACAGGTTTGACCACCATTTGTCTGTACGTAGTGTTAGACTTACTCAATGTCCGAGTCGTTGGCCAACTCCTCTGCCTCCTCCACGGACGTCTCCACGGCAAGGACATCGATCAGATTGAACTCTTTTTTGATCTTTTCCTTTTTGATTTTCGACTTGACCTTGTTCTTCTTGCCAGGCTTGAGGCCAATCAACCACTTGCGATTGTTGCTGTCGATTTGGTCGGGTAGGTCCGGAAGGTGAAACGTAGGACCTTTGTATCCGTCAATCAAAGAACCGTCCGGACCGAGAGGGGCAATCCCAGTCGCAAAAGGCGGTGTTGGGTTCTTTTCTTTGGTCTTGTCATCCTTGATCTTGTCCTTTTCATTCACCAGGTTTCTCTGCATACCATCGTCATCTTCCTCGTTGCCAAGGCGGGCGCCTGCAACTGCCAAGAGTGCGAGGAAGAGGAGAATGGAGGTAACTTTCATTGTGGAGTGAAGTGTTCTAGCTTACTATCGATGTGATCGTTGTGTGTCGTCTCGACGAAATAGAGGGGATGGTTCGCATAACATTAAGATCGCTTTTACTGTTGCTGTAAGATACTATAGGGATACCGGTACTGTATACTGTAACGCAATATCTTTTTTGCGAACCTCCAGCAACCTCCAAGTCAGGCGGACATCCGGAATCGTGACTTCATTTTGTTCGTGACCGTTTTTTTCCTCTCGTGCTGGCGTGCCGTTGAGAGAATAAAGCGCTCCTGTTCCTGGCGCTTCGCCAATAATATTTGACAAGCATGCCAAGATCCTATCCACGTCAGCCTGACTGTTCTCCTTGTAAGTAAAAGAAGATTGACTCAATCTTCTTTTTAAGTAGTTAAAAGAATATTGAGTCTTCTTTTAACTTAAAAGTAGTGGAAGACTTAAAAGATTCTTTTAAGTCTTCAACTACGACCGTTTGCTACCGAGACCGTCGATGGCCATTGACGAAATTGACGACCCCGAGTACATCCAAGCAATAAATGGGCGTCATGTTATCATCTTTGGAACCTTTGGAGACGAGTATGAAGCGGATGTGCTGGAATGGGATTGGTTCTGGCTGAGAAAGAGCACTGAAAAATATTGACGACATTTAGACGAGAATGGTGAGCTGCAATGGCCGTCCCTTGTCGAGACCACGAAAGACCTATTTCGTCTAGTCAGCGGTAAAGGCTTGATATCTAGATGTGATACATACCCTGCGTTTGTAAGTGATGGGTTGGAGGGAGGGTATGGAGGCCGAAGAGGTGCTAGAATGGGCAACAGGCAACCGTTTGACGGGTACTTTCCTTTGACGACACAGCGGATCGATCGAACAGTTCCCCTGAACACGGCGTAGAGAGGCAATACAATGGATGTGACAATCACAGAGGGGTAGGGGAACCGCTTCGAGAATATATGCTTGAATTTGGAGAGAGAGAAGTCTCTCTTTCAAAAGGAAAGACTTGATGGAGGGGGGTTGCTGGTAACAACGGTTGATACGAGAGGAACCACGGTCATCAGAGAGGGCCCTTTTATACATGAATGGCATCGTTAACTATCAACTACAGTTATAATAAACAGCTAGACATAACATTTGAAAGCAATAGCTTTATTACATCAATACACCTTTGGTTAAGATATCATTTGCCACCATGGTCGACTGCTCTCGATGGTGACACACCACACGTGCTGTAAGGCGATCCTACGAGGCCTGTTCAGACAGGAAGGAAGAACAGCATCACCAGTAACGAATCAATGCAGTAGAAGTAGCGGAGTACCGGTAGGGTAAATAGACCAGGGCCTCCATTGTCCATTGGCGGGAACAGATAGAGGCGCGATTGGTGGGATCCATCTCGTCCGTACACGGTACGTATGTACCAAAGGAAAGAGACCTCCAATAACCAATAAGACAGCCTCATCCCGGTACCGGTAGCTAGCAGAAACCTATCGGTACCGTACATACAATAACGACAATGGGACTTCTGCTCCCGAGTGGAAAGGGCTACCAGTATGGACTGTCAAATCATCTGGCGATCGAGAGATGAGACGACGCGGATTGCTTATTGCTTGTCAATGCATACCGATGGGGACTACCGGTAGTACATAGCTACAGTAAGTATACGATACGAGATTAGCTAAACGTTCACCGACTGCACAGCGCAACAATCCTGCTAGCAGTCTAAATCGCATATTCGTCCGTCTCCTCAAGAATTCAAGAGAGACTGCAGGTGCTGTAAGGTATTGGTTTGTTTTAGATGGCGAGTAGTAACCGTCTCTGCAGTAGACACGGCACTTTTTACAAACGACGACCACGACGTCCACTCTTGCGACGGGTACTATCACTAGGAATGGGTGTAACATCCTCAATACGTCCAATCTTCATTCCGTTACGTGCCAAAGCCCGGAGCGCACTCTGAGCACCCGGTCCCGGCGAGCGGCTCTTGTTGCCTCCCGTTCCGCGGACTTTAATGTGCAGAGCCGTCAAGCCCAGTTCTTTACACTTTTCAGCAACATCCTGCGCGGCAAGCATGGCAGCGTACGGACTGCTCTCATCACGATCAGCCTTGACCTTCATACCACCAGTCACGCGCACCAATGTTTCACGGCCCGACAGGTCCGTCACGTGCACAAAGGTATCGTTGAAGGACGCAAACAAGTGCGCCACTCCAAAGACTTCTTCGCCTTCCAGCAGCTTGACGCCGCCCATTTTCTGTCCAGCATCTACGGGTGCTCTGTAATGGTCAAAGAAGAGAGAGAGAGAGTGAGAAAGACTGGATTGTAGTCAAAGTGCTACAGGACGCAGTAGTAGAAAGACGTAAGGAACAACGCAAGAAACGGAGAAGTATTTTGAACTGCTATTGAACTGCTACAGCGTTTCGTTCGAACGTTCGAACATCGCGTCGAGTCGCTCATCTAGTTCTCTCCTACTCCTGATAACTCTTTGCAATGGAACGTACTCTGTCGTCTCGGCCATGGTGTCTAGTTGTAGAGGTGTGTATGTGATCGCTCTCGTAGTGGATGGTTCGTCCCGTAGTTACACAAAGGCTCTACTTGTAGTCGCACAAGGTTCCTTTGCGGAGCGCGCGGCAACTGGGGAAAAAAAGAGGCATTTTTAGTAGAGCGGTAAGAATATCGACTGACTCGACCTGTATGGTTCGCGCCAAATAAATGTTTATTCATTTCTCGCTCGCGCCATTAACCGTCTTCGCCGACCGATCGCCAACTCGCTCTTTCGATCAACCTGCTCTCCCATTTTGCAAATCTGTGATCGCTAATGGTCCCTTTCCCTTGTAACGTGCACCGTAACAGTTCCCCGTGAAGGACAGTATTTTGTGCAAGTAAGTCACTGCTGCAACAGAACAGTGCACCATGACGACCGAGACTTTGGCAACGCCACACGGCGCGGACGAGAACAACAACCCCCTAGACGAGAACAACCAAGATTACAATGAGCATTATTCTGCTGCTGGTGCTACTACGGACGAAGAAGATCTGGTGGAGCGTTTGCTCAGTGAACGTCTCTTGGAAGGATTCTTGCTCTTGGAAAAGGCCTGTCCCGCATGTTCAACTCCACTTGTCAAGGAACCCTTGGACGATGATCAGCAGCGTCCACCATCAACATTGCCCGGCGGTGATGGCGGGGGCAAGCTCACGAAAAAGGACGCTGCCTTGATTCGCATGATCAATTCCCAAGAGTCCAATCTTTCCGAAACGACAAAATCAGCCCATCCCATTCAGGGCATTCCCTTTTGCGTCAGCTGCAAGGCGCACGTGATTACGGACGAATCAGAAGTCAAGTTTCTCGATCAGACGGACGTTGCCAAACTCACGGGGAGTATTTTGGTGGACTTGGCCGGGGCTCCGTCGCCGCAAGCTTCGCAGTACGACAACACAACGATTGCTAGCATGCCCTCGTACACGCAAAAACCACCCTTGGGGAGCAAGTTTTTTTCCTGCGGGAATTCAACGACGCGAGAGTCCATCATTCCGACTCCGGAACCTGTATCGTTCATCCAGGTCAACCAAAAAGACAATAACAACGATGCCAATTCCAAGAGGAGTACCATGTCTCCGGCAGGATTTGAAGTAATTCCAGTCGCAAAGGGTACTAACGAGGTAGTTACTGGGATGCAGCGTCTCACGGTCAATACCGCTCCTAGCACCGAAACTCTCAAGACTACTAAGGATCGCTCGGCCAGCGACGAGGAACCTGGCATGGACGCCACGAGCAAGGGCACTCACAAGACTACTGATGATCGCTCGGCCCGCTACGAGGAACCTGGCGGCGACGCCACGAGCAAGACCACTCACAAGACTACTACGGATCGCTCGGCCAGCGACGAGGAACCCGGCATGGACGCCACGAGCAAGGGCACTCACAAGACTACTGGTGATCGCTCGGCCAGCGACGAGGAACGTGGCGGCGACACCACGAGTACCGCCGCTTTGGCGGGTCAAAGCTTCAGTGTGGTCGACACCAACTGTGCCGTCTTGACGGACGCGAGTGTCAAATTTGGAGCCAAGGCAAAGGCTTCTCCTATTCTGGAAAAGTCTTCTACGACAGAGACGGACTCGAGCAACGAAGCCGGCGAGGCGCTTCCAGAATACAGCGTGCGGTAAGTACCGCAGTAGAGGATTGACGGATTGGTAGCGATTCGTTTGGTCTCCTGTAATCTCACACATTCGCACTCTTTTTTTATTCATGTAGCCGCGATATTGCCACCAAGGTATTGGGTGCCAAAATGTTGCTTGGGCATTCACTCACCGAGAAGCAGTGTAAGAAATGCAGTATGCCTCTCATGGAATTCGAAAGCCAAATCGAGTGCTTTGTTTGCCCAGCATTGGAAAAGACAGCCAAGCAGGAGAAACGAAAGGTCGAGAAGAATCAGTTTGAAAGTGATAACCGCACGCAGACAACTGCGACTCCGACTCCCTCCACGGCTTCCAAACTTTCTGCAACTCCCTCCACCGCTTCTCTGGAAGGCATCCGCACGATCCGACGCACACCCAGAAGCACTCCTCGACATACCCCCATCCCATCAGCTCTCTATAGTACCAACATGTCGGTCGCTACTCCCCAAGATTGTTTTAATGCTGCTGCTCAGCATGCTATGCACAATATGTACTCATTGCAAGCCGAATCGATTGCGCCTCCGTCTCCACAAAAGCGCGACGAGCTAGAAGCAGAAGAGTCTCGTCTCTTGGTCGAAGTTCAAAAGGCCGAAGAGTTCAAGGAAGTCCACGCCACCACCGTCAAGGCTCACAAAGAGAAGGAAAATGAACTCGTGGAAGCTATTCGTAGGGAAAATCAACGTGTCTTTGATGAAACGAAGCGCTTGGAAGAGCTTGAGAGGCGTCGCCTTACTGCCATGAGTATTCCTGTCAAAGGAATGCTTGGCGACTTGAACCTTCAAGAGCAACGTAAAATGATGGAAGAGGAATCCAAGCTTCGAAAGGAAATTGATTCCGCCCTGCTAGCCCGAGACGAGGCTGAACTTGAGGCCAGGCGTCTTGCTGACGAGAAGCGGGCAATGGGAGAAGCCACGTTACTCATGGCCTTGGAAGAGGAGGCTGCCAAGAGAGAGCAAGCGGCCGAGGAAGCTCTAGCGAACGCGAGGGCAGCGCAAGATCAGGTCGCCGCGGCTCGCCGAGATATCCTTTCCAAGACCATTGCCAATGGAACAGCCGAAGCGGTCGCCGAAGCGGAAAGCACTACGCGCGCTGAACGCGAAGACTATCACGAGAAAATTGTTCTCCCAACGTCCGAGGAACTTCGAAAGGAGCGCTGGGAAACTCTACGTGCTGAAAGCCGGTCCGTGATGACCCGTCGAATCATGAAGGGATGGACGTTGCTTCCTGAGTTCTGTCGCGGAACGGAATGTGAGAGTTCGCCTTTGCTTTGCAAGTTCGACAAGAAAATGTGCGTTGTGTGTGGTGGATGCGGCAGTGGAATGGATGGTGCATACAAGCTTCCAGACGACAGCGACGACGAAGATGGAGATGGAGAGGAACATGGAGATGAAATGAATTATGAGGATAACACAACGGTCGCAACTACGGTTGCTCGTCCTCCAATGGAAATCAGCACATTCCGTGAGAAAGCCCCTGCTCCTGTTCTATTGCCTCCGGCCCCGGCCGCCTTGCCTGCGACTTTAAGAGCTCCAGCTCCTGTCGAGGACGAAGAAATGACGGGCCCTCCGTCTCCTACAAAAACTAGAAGTACGGCGCAGCTCCAAGAAGACTTTGACACGAAGCGAAACATGGTGAGCAAGGAAATCGGAAAGAGGATGCTCAAGGGATGGACTCTTCTCGATATGTCTTGCCCCAACTGTGTTATGCCCCTCATGACAGATCCAGGTGGAAAGGATGAACATTGCGTCCTTTGTGGTCTTGTTGGGCAATTGACTTCAAGCAACATGGAAATTCAGAATCGCAAATTGGAGGCGGAACCGAAGGTGTTCGAGGAAAGTACCAGTGCAGATGAACGATCCGACAGTCAGTCTTGCGCGGAGGAGACCATTGAACACCTAGCCTTTCCCGGGGATGAATCGTTGGATTCCTTCGGTGTGAAAATGAAGGATCGTTATCTTTCCGTGAATGCATCTGAAAGCTTGGTTTCCGCCAGGGAAAGAAGTTTTACACAAGAAAAAGTGTCCGTTAGCCAGCCTACAACACCTCCCAAAGTCGACGATGGAGACGAGAATAACATTTCGCAACAAGTCGATGATGGAGATGAGGGTATCACATCGCACCGAGTCGACGATGGAGACGAAAATAACATTTCGCAACAAGTCGATGATGGAGATGAGGGTATCACATCGCACCGAGTCGACGATGGAGACGAGAATAACATTTCGCAACAAGTCGATGATGGAGATGAGGGTATCACATCGCACCGAGTCGACGATGGAGACGAAAATAACAGTTCGCAACAAGTCGATGATGGAGACGAGGATACCATCTCGTACCTCTCTCACGCGTCACATTCACCTTCGACTATCTGCTCTGTATCGAACCAGTCGGTTGATATGATTCGATCGTCGATTAACCGGCGTCGTGAACACCCTTCGCCTAGAGGAGACCCTCCGGCTCTCCAAGGTTACGCACTTCGAAGGTCGACAGGAGTGGACGCGGAAGAGTCGAGAATGGACAGTGTGGAGGAGGTCGAAAAAGAAGCTGAAGACTCACAGAAAGAAAAGAACGTCAAGATTTCAACTAAAGACAAACGAGACAAAGATCTGGAGAAGAAGATCGAACTCTACATCTCTAGTGACGAATCTAACAAGAGCAAGAGCAAAACAAAGTCAGTGATGGTGGAACTTCCGAAAAACTTTGGCAAGGGTGACGACGAATCCAGGGATGCTCCATTGGCTGTTGAAACCAAAGCGACAGCGAAGGGAAACGTTATGCGCTTGCCTTCTCCGGGAATGACAGAAGTGTCCGTTCCTAGAGCATTTGCGTCGCCTGCGAGCAGTCGCATGTTTACTTCATCAAGCGAGAACTCGGGTGAACAGTCGACGGGTCGGCCCACCTCGAGGCCACGTGTCGCACCTGAAAGTCTGCGGTCTCGAAGTAACACTCGTACTCTGCGAAAGCCGGAACCGGCTGGAGGCTCAGATAGACCTCCAGTCACCTCCAGAAGTAAGCTTCCTCCTACATCTTCCAAGCCATCTTCTCATCATGTGATCAACAAAACAAAAGATCAACCGGAAATCATTGTTATTGGTGCTCCATACGACAAGATGTCCAAGCCTTCGCCGAGTGTTTCGAGTAGCGGAGGTGACTCGATTGGTTCTTCCTCTCTCGACGCACTTTTGACGCGTATCGACGAGACCAAGGCGCAGTTGGAGCTGGACCCCGACACAACAAGCCAAGTCGACAAGCAAACTCGACTGAGATTATTGATCAACAACCTTGCCGCCGCTGCGGCGGCCGTACAAGAGCTCGAATAAGCGTGGCGATGCAATATACATGTCACCCATCTTGAGACGAAACAAGATTCTATAGGAAACTGTAAACGATACGTAACAACTCAATATAATTACTTTAATAGCCATCAATCGCCTTGCCCAAGTAGGCCACCACTTCGTCTATTGGAACACGAATCTGCTCAGTTGTGTCACGGTCTCGGATGGTGACCGCATTGTCCTTCTCAATCGTATCAAAGTCGACAGTGATGCAAAAGGGTGTCCCAACTTCATCAGCTCGTCGATATCGCCGTCCAATCGCACCGGTAGCATCCCACTGACAATTCCATCGGATGCGTAGCTTATCAAACAGGTCACGGGCCGCCGAAACCAACTCTTCCTTATTTTTGACCAAGGGAAGAACAGCCACCTTGATAGGTGCAATCTTGGGATCGAACTTTAGGAGACTACGTTTTTCTCCCGCAACTTCGTCTTCCGCATAAGCGGAGCAAATCAAGGCCAACATTAAGCGATCGACACCCAAAGATGGCTCGATACAATGCGGAATGTACTTTTCCTTCGTTTGCTCGTCATAGTACTCCAAGCTTTTGCCCGATCCTTCGTGATGCTGCGTCAAATCGTAATTGCCGCGAGCAGCAATGCCCATGAGTTCCTGTTCGCCAAAGGGAAACTTAAAGGTAATGTCGGTGCACGCCTGCGCATAATGCGCCAAACCGTTCCCTTCGTGAACGTCCCAGCCCATCAAATCCTCCCGCAAACCAATGTCGAGCAGGAAGGCTTTGGAATCCTCTATCCACTTTTCTTGAAAGGCGGGCCACACGTCTTCACCAGGCGGAATAAAGTACTCGACTTCCATTTGTTCAAACTCGCGAGATCGAAAGATAAAGTTGCGCGGTGTGATTTCGTTGCGAAAAGCCTTGCCAATCTGGGCAATGCCAAAGGGAATCTTTTGGCGGCTTGTCGTCAAGACGTTCTTGAAATTCAAAAAGATACCTTGCGCCGTTTCGGGTCGCAGATAGGCAATGGACGAGTCGTCCGAGACAGCGCCCACGTTGGTTTGAAACATGAGATTGAAATCTCGCGGCATGGTGAGTGTCGGCTTGTTGGAAGCAGGAGACGGAATGCTCGCCATTTCCTCTTCCGTGGCTTGCGTCAGTTCCTTAAAGTCAAACGCGTCGGCCTGTTCGCCCTTGCGGTCCAACTCTTTGAGAATCGCCTTGGTTTGCTTTTTGGCATCCTTGATCATGTCCTCGTCGTTGGCTTGGTGGACGCACACGTATCCCAACTTTTCTCCGTCAACAGATAACTCGGAATAAAACAATTGGTCGGCACGAAAGCGAAGTTTTGTTTCCTTGCAGTCCACCATTGGATCGGAAAAGCCATCGAGGTGGCCTATGAAGAAAGAGAGAGACAGTGAACGACGATAAGAACAAGTGAGCACGACAAGATTGACAGAGAGAGACAGCACTATCAAGGCTTACAGGTGATGCAGTACGCATACACACGCACACAGGACACTGTTGGGATTGCTGCTACTATTCTACGTACCACTGGACTTCCAAGTGGCTGGATTGTGGATAATGCTACTGTCCAATCCCACCACGTCTTCTCGGCTCGTGACAAAGTTCTTCCACCAAGCGTCCTTGACATTCTTTTTGAGCTCGCAGCCCAAGGGTCCGTAATCGTAAAATCCCGCCATGCCATTGTAGATTTCACTACTGGCAAAGATAATGCCCCGGCGTTTGCAGAGCGAGACGATTTCGTCCATGTGATACTTGACTGGCAGTGGCTTGGGAAGAGTAAAAGTGCTTGTGCTTGCGCCATCGGCAGCGTCGGCTGCAGCCTTTTCGATATCGGCGGCCGTGTAAAAGAGACGACTGCTCTGCGGTTGCAACGCACGCATGGAACGGCTGCGACTGCTGCCGGCCGTAAAGGCGGTGATGTATCTAGAGGAAAACAGCATCATCATCGTCATGCCAAACAAGAGAATGGTGGCGACACTGCTGGACAAGGAGGAAGGCATTATCGATGCTTCAAGGAATGAGGCGACTCTTTATTCAACTGAAAGGAGCAAAGCTTGAGCAAAACAAGCCAACAACCACAGCAATAACAAGGGCAGCGGAGAGGGCTGTGCTGAATGCTAAACTGATGGCTCATCGCTCATCGGCTGACTGCCAAAGAACAAAATGATGGGAAACGTCACAGCATTTGGAATCCCTAAAGTTGAGAAGCATCGACGAAGTTTCGTCTGGCATTCGTCGAGAGTCCTATATGTAAATTCGTCCCAGTTTTGTCGAGCGCTCTAACTACGGAAATACCCAATTTTTTGGAATCTTTTTGGAAACTCACCAGAAGGGGCCATCACCCGCATTGGGATTGGGATTGGACCCCGGTTACAGCAGTAGTGAAGGATCGTTCTGGGGTGTGGTTGTTCTTTGCAACAGATATTTTCACCACCAACGACTGGGTCACCGAGATATCCATATCAATCAATGATAATGTTGCAAAGAGGGACCGTAGTAGTAGCGTCAACGAGGAGGACGCTGCGGTGGCTAGCATCCGCACTATTGCTCTCGTCGAGAGCATTCCAATCTGTACAGGGACAAACGATGTCATTTTCCATTGCCCCTTCGGCTGATCCCCCAGCAACGAATGCTCCGAGCTTCTTTACCTTTGGTCAAGAAATGGTTCTACCGCTCGTGCCCACGGCTACTCCTAGTCAAATGCCTTCGACAGTTCCAACCACCGCACCCACCAAAGTACAAAGTCTGATGCCCAGTGACTCTCCCAGCCAAACACCAAGCAATATTGTAAGCGCAGCACCAAATGTCACCCCCAGTCGTATACCAAGCGTCATCCCTAGTCGCATACCAAGTGTCGCTCCCAGTCGCATTGCAAGTGTTGCTCCATCCGTTGAACCAAGTGATTCTCCTAGTGACGTTCCCAGCGACGTACCGAGCGATGTTCCAAGTAGTATCCCCAGTCAATTACCGAGTACTTTTCCCAGTGCCGTTCCGTCGGTAGTCCCATCCATTGTCGCCAGTGATGCACCTAGTGGAGCACCCGTCACTGCAGTTCCGACGCAAAGACCAGTGTGTTTTGTCTGCGGCGCGGCAGATTTACAAGTCAACAATGTGGACGGCCTCTTGACGAATGAAGGTCAAACCGTGAGCTTTACCTGTGGTCAGTTGGCCGATGCTGGACTCGCGGGATTAATTGGTCAAGGCCAGTGCTTATTGCTACCGCCCGTCATTTTCATCTTTTGCGATTGTGTGTAGTAGGCGCGAGAGAGATAAAGAGAAAGGCGAGCCGTCACCCCTTACAGACCACTACAACATTTCATCATTCCCATTGCGTCTAGCGTTGCTTCGCATCGATTCGCCACGACTCGTCAATTGCAGCTTTGGGTTGGGGCGTGGTGACTCCGATCGATCAATCGTCCAATGTGCGGCCTTTTTTTGTCGAACAAATGGGATGCTTTTACATAGTCTACTTTAGTCTACATATTGTTTCGTTGAACCACATTAATTTTGTTGTCGGCCGACGCTCGCTTCGCGCGTGCCGATTGTTTCCCTTCCGTAATAAGAATTAAGGGAGGATAACGTACCGGTACTGGTACTGTATCATTGAGTCAGATATGGATCGGCGGTGTCAGAGTCAGAGCGAGAGCGAGAGGCTTTATTATTCTTTCGCAGGGCAGAAACCGAAACGACAAGGTCATTCCTTTATTCTCTTACGCTCTCTCACCATGCGCTTCTTTCTCAACCAGGCAATCGCATTCCTCGCTCTCGCGGCTACGGCTCCACTCACGCAAGCGTTCCCAACGGGTGCTGGAGGGTGCGTTGGTGGCGAGGCAGCCGTCGGAGGTAACCATCTTTCCCGAGCAACGCCAGTCACTGGAACGCTAGCAGAAGGAGGCATTACCGTCAGCATTGACTCCGTAGCCCTGGATCCTGGCGTGACAACTAAGTTTAACGATACCGTCGCGCATAGTAAGTACAATGCCGATTTGGCGTCCAAAGCGCTTTGTTGATCCATTGACGTCTTTACGTCGGCTGTGGTTAAGTCACAGCGCAACGCCCAGGTGTGATGCTGATCCCAGACTATGATCCAATGAATGGACGGACGTATTCGCTCTCACACAGTAATCACTCTCTAACTCACCTCTAATACGCCTGCAATCTCAGCTATCATTGTTGTGGGAACAGAAGACTTTTTGGGGATTCTTATCCGCGTGCAAGCGGCCGATGGTGTGAATACTACCAATGTCCTCTTGGAAGGCAACGAGCTCTTGGAGCCTGCGGCCGCGTGTGCGGCGCCTATTGTTGGTATCACGCATTCGAGTCGCACACCCAAGAACAACGCTATTGTTATTCTTACCATTCCCGGGCCTGGACTCGTGACATTGGATGTGACCGTCGTGTTTGCCAATGTGGCGGCTGAATCCATCTACTACTACACTGGATTCAACTTGGAAGGTACGTTACATATCATGCTATTGCTTGTGCTTAGAAGCAAGGATATCGCTCTCTCTCTCTCATGTTTTCTCTTTACCCCACTCACATACTTCATTTCGCAGCCATTATGAATACGGCTCCCAAAAACCCTCCTTGCAACGCCTGTGGCGTGGGCAAGGAAATTACCATTCCGGATGGTATCATTATCAGCCCGGCCGACGGTACACCAGCCACATGTGCCGAAATCGAAGTTGGAGCTGCTGTCGGTCTCGTTACTGCTGCCCTGTGTCCGTTCTTGGCGGGTTTAGCGGCTATGCCGTGTGGCTGCATGAACGTTGACGGTAGCGGTACTACCCCTATGACGACCACTGCTCCGACTGATGCCCCCGCCGACTCGGATTCCGGTGCTACCCACGTGTCGTATGTTATTTCTGCATTGATGGCGACTTATGTGGCTATCGTGGCTGTTTGGTAAAAGAGCTGTATACAGCCAGTGTGATTTGAATGTGTGCGAAGAAAGTGAAGGTTACGAGATTCGCTATGACTATTGTTCACACGAACGCGATCGCGGTCGTGTAACATATAATAGAATACGATAGTGGTCCAGTTTTTTGTGTCGCGAAAGAGAATGTAGAGGAATCTGTGGATACCGGTAAAATACAAAGTAAGAATCAAGGGGTTCTTCGGTATCTAGCTACCTACTACTAGCCTAGTAGACACTAGCAAGAATTTGGTAGCATTGTCCTGTGCTCTGCATCATTTCGCCTCTCACTTTCCGCATCGCGTAACGGTACGCTTGCGAGCCCCCCTTGTGCGAACACGTAACCATGAAAACGTCGCACTCATCCTTGAGCATAATTCAAAATGGCAAGGTGCTGTGGTCGGCGAATGCGCACATGGTCAAACTCGCTCCGTCGTTTTCCGGGTGTCTCGGTGTCTCAGGACCCATAATTCTACGTAATTTTGAGTACCCAGTTTTAAAATCGAAAGATCTTTGCTCGTCTCTCGCTCGTCATTAAAGTAGTGAAGCTCATTGTTCGCATCGTAGCTACTTAGCTATCAGACAGGTAGTCTATCCCCATTCGTATCGATCATTCCATCGACGAACGACTCCTATACAGGCACTGCCTCAATGACAATCACAAAGACTGGCAGTACCAGTGGCAGTACCAGTGGCAGAGAGACGCTCCAGATTCGAGGTGCGCTCTACTGGCGGTCCGATAACGACGACAACGACAATAATGATGGCAACAACGACAACGATACCGACAATGAAAATAAGTCTCCATCGTACGAAAGCGTTCGTCAACAAACGTATTCGGTCTCGGCGTGGAGTCGGCCAGCGGCCCGTCCAGTTGTCATTGCCGTCGTCAAGGACGCATCAGATGTGCAGGCGTGCCTCCAGTGGGCCCAACAACAACAACCACAATACACTGTCTGTGTCCGCTCAGGCGGCCACAATTGGTTCGAATCGTCTTTGCAGCAAGATACCCTGTTATTGGATCTGAGTCAGCTAAATGGCTGTCAGATTGATGCAACGACAGCCACTGCCACGGTAGAACCAGCGTGCTTGGGACAAGCCTTGAACGAGGCAGCAGCCGCACACGGTCTGTGCTTTCCGAATGGACACTGTCCCGGTGTGCCCGTGGGAGGCTTTCTCTTGGGAGGAGGTTTTGGTT
>Ga0307981_1001045_pt1 | contig 26227 bp, 23 predicted proteins | sample OrgLakmetagen987_FD_201849 | JGI IMG/M metagenome (GOLD analysis project Ga0307981, IMG submission 201849) | Saline water microbial communities from Organic Lake, Antarctica - #987 | ecosystem: Environmental > Aquatic > Non-marine Saline and Alkaline > Saline | place: Antarctica: Organic Lake... | reverse complement strand
ACCCAAGCTGCCCCAGCGCCACATACGCCTCTGACAACCCGAAATACACCCCGGCCGATCGCGGCGCAATGCGCTGAGCCCGTTCCAGCTGGCTGACCGCTGCCTGCGCATCCCCGGAAGCCAGCAGGTTGTCCGCTTTCTGAATCAGGCCACGGGCAGCCGGTGACAGCGCATCACCCTCGTCCTGATAGCTGGGCGCCTTGCGCTCGGCGGCTGGCTGTTCACTTTTACGAACCACTCCCGGTTCGTCGGCATCCCTGTCTACCCTTGGCGGTTCTGGTGCCTCTGGTTCACCTGCATCGGCCGGAACGTAAATCGAGCCGCCACCCGGCCCTATAGCACAGGCCGACAAGGTGCCTACCATTACCAGTAATGCGAACTGTTTTATCAGCTTTGACGTCATTCGAATAATCCTTCAAACCAGCCCCGCACACGGCGCTCAATGCTGCCGCCGCAGGACACTTCGATGTCGGGCTCACTGCCCACGATAAATGGCATGAAACGGGCGTTTTCACAGCCTTCTTCCGTCATTGCGGCACGCTCCGAATTAACCCATTGATAAGCGACGCCGTCGGGAACCACCGGCGAGAAGCCGTGCTGTGGCACCCGGCTCATAAATCTGGCCCATACCGGCAATGCGCCGGATGCGCCGGTTAGTGTTGTCGGGCCATTATCATCGCGGCCTACCCAGGTCACGGCCAGCAGATCGCCACTGAACCCGGCAAACCAGGAATCCCGCCCGTCATCCGTAGTCCCGGTTTTTCCCGCCAGTGTCAGCGCGCCTGGCACTGTGCGATAGACCGAACGCCCGGTGCCTTCCTGCATAACCTCCTGCATGGCGTACTGAACCAGATGCACAGAGGCAGAATCCGCCACCTGATCCACTTTGAGACTGTACCGGCTCAGCGCTTTGCCATCAGCATCCGTCACCTGGCGGATGGCTCTCAGGGGCGTGTTAAAACCGGACGTTGCCAGCCCCTGATAGATCTGCGCCACGGTAACCGGACTCATGGAGATAGCTCCCAGAAGCATGGAGGGGTACTCGGAAACATCGTCGGACACACCAAAGTTCTGCAAAGTCGTTTTTACAGCCTCGATCCCGACATCCAGTCCGACCCTGACCGTAGGCAGGTTGTAGGAGTCGGACAGCGCCCGGTGAAGTGGCACCTCGCCCCGCTCTTCCCCATCGTAGTTTTTAGGCTCCCAGCGACGGCCGTCGTCAAACACCAGCGAGAAGGCTTTATCCTCGACCGGAGTGACCAGGGTGTACTTGTCCGGATTCTGCAAGGCCGTCAGATAGATAAAGGGTTTAACCAGCGAGCCGATGGGCCGCTTTGCATCCACCGCCCGATTGAACCCGGCAAACTGCGGATCGCGACCCCCGACCAATGCCAGCACCTCGCCGCTGTCTCTTGCGGTGACCACCATTGCCGACTCCAATACGCCTTGAGAGCGACCATCCAGGGATTTCAGAGTGTCACTAACGGCAAATTCCGCCGCGTACTGTATCGCCGGGTTGAGAGTCGTGAAAATCCGCAGCCCCTCGCTTTGCAAATCTTCCTGGCGATAGTCACGGGCAAGGTGACGCCGCACCAGATCAATGTACGCCGGATAGCGGTTCTCTGAATAGGAAGGCTTGGCCGATACACCCAGTGGCTGACCCTGAGCGCGGGAGGCTTCCTGCTCGCTGATCAGGCCGCTGTCCGCCATTACGCTCAGCACCAGATTGCGCCGGGATCTGGCCCGTTCCGGATGCCGGCGCGGGTTGTAATAGGAAGGTCCTTTTACCAGCCCCACCAGCATGGCGATCTGGTGGTTATCCAGGTCGTCAATGGATTCACCGAAATAGAACTGGCTTGCCAGACCGAACCCGTGAATCGCCCGGGTGCCCGCCTGGCCGACGTAAACCTCATTAAGGTAGGTCTCAAGAATGTCGTTTTTTTCGTAGTGCAGTTCCAGCAACAGCGACATCAACGCCTCATTGCCCTTTCTGAGCAACGTTTGATCCCTTGTCAGGAAGAAGTTTTTGACCAGCTGCTGGGTCAGCGTGCTGCCGCCCTGCACGATTCCCCCCGCCCGGATGTTGGCCAGCATTGCCCGCGCAATCGACAAGGGGGCGATACCAACATGATCATAGAATTGCCGGTCTTCCACGGCCATCAGAGTATTGCGGAACAATTCCGGCACGTTCTCAAGCTGCACCAGCACCCGGTCTTCCTTGTGGGCGGGGTAAATGCCGCCTATCTGGGCAGGCTCAAGACGAACAATCGGTGAGGGCGAGCCTTCCAGCACGGTGAATGCCTGCACCCGGTCACCAAAAATATTCAGAGACAGGCGCCGGCGAGGTTCCTCGCCATCGGTAAAGCGAAAACCGCGAGTGTGGATCTCAAACTGCCCGCCGCTGCGGCGATAGGATCCGGCCGAGTCGGACCCGCCGGCCCGGTACCCTGCCAGCTCCAGCTCCCGCTGCAACGCTCCGGCACTCACGCTGGCACCGTCATACAGTTCAAGTGGCCTGGCGTAAACCCGCGAAGGCACCTCAAAGCGCCGCCCCTCGAAGCGGGAGGTCACTACGGCGTCCAGATACACCGTCCAGCCAGCCAGCAGAACCAGGCTGATCAGTGATACACGGATAAAAAACCGCCAGAACCAGGGCTTCTGATCGCCCTTACTGGACCGCTTTCGAGGCGTTTTCTTTGGAGAGGCAGATTTTTTCATGGCGGGATTATACCGAAACCGATGTCCGATGCGGCAACGCATCCATGTGTCATTTATGTAACCTGACCGTTATAATAATGCCCAATAAACATGACAATACCTGACGTTGCCTGGGAGAGAACTGTGACCGACGCACCATCCAATGACCTTATCAAGGCCTTGCAGAACCCTGAAATTTACGACCACCCGGTCCGGGAGTTTCAGGTTCTGGAGACCCACATTTCCTGGGTCATTCTCACCGGCGGCTACGCATACAAGATAAAGAAGCCCATGGATTTCGGCTTTCTGAACTTCTCCACCCTGGATCGTCGCAAGCATTTCTGCGAAGAGGAACTGCGCCTGAACAAGCGCCTGGCCGACTCGCTTTACCTTGACGTTCTGCCGATTACTGGTTCTGTCGATTCACCTGCGCTGGGCGGCAGCGGCGAGGCCTTCGAATACGCCATCCGCATGCGCCAGTTTGATCAGAGCGGGCTTTTTGACAAGCAGCAGGAGCGGGGCGAATTGAAGCCTGATCAGCTCACCAGCCTGGCCCGGCAGGTAGCCGCGTTTCACGACACCCTGGCACCGGTGGCTGAAGGCAAACCGCTGGGAACACCGGATGCGGTCTTCGCCGGCATGCAGGAGAACTTTGATCAGATCCGCCCGATGATTGACGACAAATCCCTGCTGGATCAGCTCGACAATCTGGAAGCCTGGACCCGCGCCACGTTCGAACGCTTCCAGCCGTTAATAGCAAAGCGCCACGCCGAGGGCTTTGTGCGCGAGTGCCACGGCGACCTACATCTTGCGAATATCACCGTCTATCAGGGCGAAGTCACGGTCTTTGACTGTATTGAATTCAGCGAGTCCTTCCGTTGGATCGATGTGATCAACGATCTGGCCTTCCTGCTGATGGACCTGGAATCCCGTGGCGAAAACCGCCTGGCCAACCTGGTGCTGAACCACTACCTGGAATACCGGGGCGATTTTCAGGCGCTGCCGCTGCTGACCCTGTACAAGGCCTACCGGGCCATGGTTCGCGGCAAAATCGCGCTATTTACCATGGGCAATCCGTCTCTCAGCGAATCGGAAAAAGCCGATCTGAAGCAGCGTTACTGTGACTACGCCCAGCTGGCTGAGGATTACAGCAACTTCCCCAACCCTTACCTGCTGGCAACAACCGGCCTGTCCGCCAGCGGAAAGTCGGTCATCAGTAAAGATATGTCAGCGGAGCTAGGGCTGGTCCGGCTGCGTTCTGACGTCGAGCGCAAGCGCCTTTTCGGCCTTGGGCCGCTGGACAGCAGCAAATCAGGCATTGGCCAGGACCTGTACACCGAAGAAGCCAACCAGCGCACTTATGAGCGGCTGGCCAAACTGTCGAAGGAGCTGCTGCTTGCTGGCCTGCCCGTCATTGTTGACGCGGCTTGTTTGCGGCACGCAGAGCGGGACTTGCTGACGGATGTGGCGGAAAACCTCGGCCTGCCCTTCGCGCTGATTCACTGCGAGGCGCCGGAAGAAAGCCGTCGACAGTGGATTCGTGAGCGGGATGGCGATGCGTCTGAAGCCACCGAAGAGCTTCTGGAGGCCCAGGCGAGCTGGTTTGAACCACTGACGAATCAGGAAAAAACCCACACCGTGCACCTTCACACCGACCAGGACCATCTGGCCGAAGCCGTGGCCGACCGCATCCGCCAGCATTTCGGAATGCCCGGCGGCTGATCAGTCCTGCAGCCTGACCGGCACCGGCCCGACCAGGGAGAGATCACCATCAGGCTCTCCCCTGGTTGATAGTTTGCTTGTAATGCCGGCACGGTAAGCAAGCACTTCCACACCAGCCGCTTGGGCTTGCCGCAATAAGGTGCCATAGACGGGATCAATCCGGTCAGCCGGCTTCACCACTTCGATGCCACTGTGGTTAACCACAAACAGCAGTACGGCTCGCTCTCCGGCTTCTACCTGAGCCATCAGCTCCCTGAGGTGTTTTTGCCCGCGCGTCGTCACGGCATCGGGGAAGAAACCGGTTCCCTGCTCGCAGAGTGTCACGTTTTTCACTTCTACCCAGGCATCCGGCAAGCTTTCATGCCCCGACAGATGTAAATCAATCCGGCTTTTCTCGCTTCCATAACGCACTTCCGAGCGACACCGCTGATACCCGGCCAGTTCAGAAACCATCCCATTTTCAATGGCTTCTTTGGCTTGCCCGTTAGGCCGGGCGGTATTGATGCAGGCCCAGACACCCGGCTCCGTTTCCACCAACTCCCAGGTGTACTTCAGTTTTCGCTTCGGGTTGTCGCTGACACTGAGGATCACTCTGGCATCAGCAGGCTGGCAGCCCAGCATGGAGCCAGTATTGGGACAGTGAGCCGTCACTTCACTGCCGTCTGGCAGCATCACATCCGTCAGAAAACGCTTGTAACGCCGGATAAGTCTGCCTTCGATGAGCGGGCCTGGTAGATTCATCTGTGTCTCCATACAAAAGTACTTGTCACAAGGCTGGCACCGCCGTAACTAATCTGCTATTTTCCGCCAATTCCCGTTTCAGGGCGAGTGCTTCAACCAGGTTTAAACCGCTTAGCCACGGGGCTTATGCGGTGGGAAGCAAACCGTTCTTGTGAAGTAGTAAAAAGAGGCCGGGTTCAATGGCAAAGACTGTAGATAAACCACGCGAACATTTTTCCAACTTCACCCCTTATGAAATGAAGAAGGGTGAAGAATACATGAGTGCCAAGATGCTTGAGCACTTTAAAGGCCTGCTGATAAATTGGAAGCAGGAATTGATGGAAGAAGTCGACCGCACCATGCACCACATGCAGGAAGATGCGGCAAATTACGCAGATCCTAGCGACCGCGCAACCCAGGAAGAAGAATTCAGCCTGGAACTCCGCACCCGGGACCGCGAGCGCAAACTGATCAAGAAGATCGATCAGACCATGGATCGTATCGACAAGGACGACTACGGTTTCTGCGACCAGTGCGGCGTTGAGATCGGCATTCGCCGGCTTGAAGCTCGCCCTACCGCGACTCTGTGCATCGACTGTAAAACCCTCGCAGAGATCCGCGAGCGCCAAACCGGCATTTGATCGACCGCCGCCCTTGTAATCGAGAATACCGCGGGCGATTTGCGCCTTCCCCCACTGGCCCGCTGCACTTCGGTTCTCTGGTCACGGCGCTGGCCAGTTATCTTGAGGCCCGCGCCCGAGGCGGAACCTGGCTGGTGCGGATTGAAGATCTGGACCCGCTGCGGGAATCCCCGGCAGCCACCAAACAGATTCTCGCCAGCCTGACCGCCCACGGTCTGGAATCGGACGAGCCCGTGCGGTTTCAGTCCCAATGCCATGACCGCTACCTGCAAATAATTGATCGCCTCATCCAACAGGGGCGAGCCTACCGGTGCACCTGCTCCCGCAAACAGCTTCAGGCCAGTCAGGGCCGACACCTTAATAAATGTCGCGAAACCTCGGTCAATATCAGCGACCGGCCCTATGCCGTCAGGTTTGCGCTTGAGGACGAAAACAGCGTCTGGCAGGACCAACTGCTGGGGGAGCAACATCAGCAGGTTCATGGGGAAACAGATGACCCTGTCATCCGGCGCAAGGAAGGCTTTTATGCCTACCAGCTTGCGGTTGTAGCCGACGATATTGATCAGCAGATCACTCACGTCGTCCGCGGCTCAGACCTGTTGGATATGACCGCCCAGCAATGCCAGATTTATCAGGCCCTGGACACCGAAGCGCCGACCTGGCTGCACATTCCGGTGATTCTGAACGGACAGGGACAGAAACTGAGCAAACAGAACCACGCGCCCGCGCTGGACGACCTCAAACCTGCTGAAAATCTGCTATCCGCTCTTGAGGCGCTGGCACAGGACGTATCTGGCCTTACTGCGGGCGACTCAGTAGCGGATACCCTGCAAACAGCCACCGCCCGCTGGCAGCCATCACGGATTCACCTGACAGCCCGGTAAACCCCGTGTTATAAACTGTCACTCACACGGCAGTGGGGATATCTCTTCCGATGTATATCTACCGTCTGGTCTTTCTTCTGGTATTGGCCATCTATATTTTTTCGCCCAACATTCTTGATTGGTGGACCTCTCCGGGAAACGCCTGGTACAGCCCTTACATTATCTGGGCCGGGCTGATTGCCATGGGCTTCTGGCTCGAATGGCGACGGGACCCCAATGAGTTTTAGTGCCTCCAGCCTGCTGGCTGCCAGTTTTTTATACCTGCTACTGCTGTTCGGTATCGCCTGGATAACAGAGCGGGGTATCTTGCCCCGGAGCTGGGTTCGGCATCCCCTGGTTTATACCCTCAGCCTTGGCGTCTACGCGGGAATCTGGGCGCTTTACGGCTCAGTCGGCGCGGCTGCGGAATACGGCTATGGCTTCCTGGCCTACTACCTGGGTCTCAGTGGCGCGTTTCTGCTGGCGCCAGTGCTACTCAACCCGATCCTGCGTATTGGCCGCGCCTATCAGCTCACCTCTCTGGCGGATCTGTTTGCCTACCGCTACCGCAGCCAATGGGCAGGTACGCTGGTTACCCTCTGTTCCGGCGCGGCTATCCTGTCGCTGCTAAGCATGCAGATCAAAGCGGTGTCCACGTCTGCCAGCCTGCTGGCCCCGAACACCTCGCCGGTGCTGATCAGCGTATCGTTCAGCTTGATCGTGGTGCTGTTCGCCATGCTATTCGGCGCCCGCAGGGATAAGGGCTCAGACAGTCATCAGGGCCTGGTGATGGCTATCGCGTTCGATTCACTGGTCAAGCTGGTATCGCTGCTGGTGCTGGGTGGCGTCATTCTGTTCAGTGTTTTCGGCGGCATGTCCGGCCTCGAAAGCTGGCTTGGCGACCAAACACGCCCGGAGACAGCTATGGCACTGCGGATCGACGATGGCAGCTGGCGCGCGCTGATGCTGATGTCGTTCGCAGGCGCCCTGGTTCTCCCCCACATGTATCACATGACATTCGCAGAGAACCCCTCCCCCAAAGCCCTGGCCAAGGCAAGCTGGGGGCTGCCGCTCTATCTCCTGTTACTGAGCCTGCCGGTCCCGCTGATCCTCTGGGGTGGGCAGGCCCTGTCGGCCAGCACCGACCCCAGTTTTTTCGCCATTGGCGTGTCCCAGGCCATAGAGAACCCGGCGCTGACGCTACTGATGTATATCGCGGGTCTGTCTGCGGCCAGCGGCCTGATGATCGTCAGCACGCTGGCACTGGCGGGGATGGTTCTCAACCACGTGGTTCTGCCACTGCGCACCCCCAGAGATCAGGGCGACATTTACCGCTGGCTGCGCTGGGTCAAGCGTCTGTTAATCGCCGCCACGATCCTTACGGCTCTGCTGTTTCACGAAACCCTGGGCAAACGCCTGGACCTGTCCATTCTTGGCATTATTTCGCTCTCTGGATTGCTGCAATTGCTACCCGGCGCGCTCGGCGTTATCTACTGGCCGGAAGGTAATCGCCGGGGCCTGAACGCGGGCCTTTGCGCCGGCCTGGTTATCTGGGCGCTGACCCTGGTACTGCCACTCTCCCAAACCGCCAACGTGCTGGCGCTGTTGGACTCCCCACTGGTACCGGATCCCAGCAACGTTCATATCTTTATTTTTCTCAGCCTGACAGTAAACATATCGCTGTTTGCGTTGGTTTCCGTGCTCAGCGCCAGTTCACGGGAAGAGTCCAGCGCGGCAGAGGCATGCTCGGTGGGCGCACTTTCCCGCTCGCAGCGCCGGGAACTGCTGGCAACCTCCTCCGAGGATTTCGCACTTCAGCTGGCGACGCCGCTGGGCATGGGCGTCGCCAGGCGGGAAATTGAACGCGCACTGAATCAGCTCAAACTGCCCAATGTGGAGTATCGCCCCTATCAGCTACGCCGCCTCAGAGACCGGGTAGAAGCCAACTTGTCCGGCTTGCTGGGCCCTGCTGTCGCCCGTGATCTGGTAAAGCGTAATCTGGGCTTCAAGCCTATGGCCGGAGGTGGAACCGGGCAGGACATCCGCTATGTGGAGCGAGCCCTGGGCGACTACGAAAATCGCCTTACCGGGCTCGCGGGGGAGCTGGACAACCTGCGCCGCCACTATCGCCAGACCCTGCACAACCTGCCTATCCCGGCCTGCTCCATGGGGGATGACGGCGAGATTTTGATGTGGAACAACGCCATGGAGACACTGACGGGCCTTACAGCCGATGACGTGGTCGGGGCAAAGTTACTGGCGCTGCCTGAGCACTGGCACCTGTTGCTGGACGATTTCAATTCCGGGGAAGACCTGCACCGATACAAACACCGCCTCGATCTGGGCGGCCGCCCCCACTGGCTGAACCTGCATAAAGCGGCACTCAGCGGACCGGATCACCGGGAAGGCGGCAGTATTATTCTGGTAGAAGATCAGACCGAAATCCGGCTGCTGGAAGACGAACTAATGCACAGCGAGCGGCTGGCCTCCGTCGGGCGACTGGCAGCGGGCGTGGCCCATGAGATCGGCAACCCGGTCACCGGAATCTCGTCCCTGGCCCAGAACCTGAAACTGGAAACGGAAGACCCGGGCGTCCTCTCTACCGCCGATCAGATTCAGCAGCAGACCCGCCGGATTTCTACCATCCTGCAGTCCTTGATGAATTTCGCCCGCACCGGCAACCACGCCCACGCCAACCGCTACGAACCAGTACTGATCCGTCGCTGTGTGGACGAATCCATTAACCTGCTATCCCTCGGCGACAAGGGCCTTGGCATTCGCTACCGCAACGACTGCCCGGACGATCTGATGATACTGGGGGACGAACAGCGGCTGGTTCAGGTGTTCATTAACCTGCTGGCCAATGCCCGGGATGCATCACCGCAAGGCGGCGAAGTGCGAATCAGTGGAAAGCACGACGGCTACTCCGCTATCATCGAGGTCACCGACGAAGGGTCCGGCATTTCGCCACAGCAACTGGACCACATCTTCGAGCCCTTTTACACCACCAAAGCACCCAATCAGGGAACTGGCCTGGGGCTTTCACTGGTCTACAGCATCGTAGAAGAGCATTACGGCAACATACAGGTGGTTAGCCCACTGAATGCTGACTCCGGCGGGGGAACGTCTGTACGGATCAGGTTACCGGCTTACGAGCCGGATGCGGAGCTCCCCACCAGCCAGAACCAAAGGTCATAAAACGGTTATGCCTCGCATACTGATTGTAGAAGATGAAGAGATCATACGTTCAGCGCTCCGGAAGCTTCTGACTCACGCCGGTTACGAGGTCGCCGACGCTGGCTCGGTGGAAGAGGCAACCGAGCACCATGAACCCAGCGAGTTTGACCTGATCATCTCTGATCTGCGGCTGCCGGGAGCACCCGGAACCGAGCTTATCCGGCGCGCACCGAATACGCCGGTGCTGATCATGACCAGCTACGCCAGCCTTCGCTCGGCGGTGGATTCCATGAAAATGGGCGCAGTGGAATACATTGCCAAACCCTTTGATCACGATGAAATGCTGGAAGCGATTGAGAACATACTGGCGCGCCAGAACAACCCGGCACCGCACACTAACGCTGAGCCTGCCAAAGAGAGCAAAACCGACAGCGACCCGGCCAGCCTGATGTACGGCAATTGCGAGGCCATGCATAGAGTCTTCACCCTGATTCGCAAAGTGGCACCAACGGAAACCACCGTGCTGATTCAGGGCGAATCCGGCACCGGCAAAGAGCTGGCCGCCCGGGCGCTTCACCTGATGAGCCCAAGAGCATCCAACCCGCTCATTTCGGTTAACTGCGCCGCTATTCCGGAGAGCCTGATCGAGTCCGAGCTGTTTGGTCATGAGAAAGGTTCGTTCACCGGCGCCGTGTCCGCAAGGACTGGCCTGATTGAAGCCGCCGACGGTGGCAGCCTGTTCCTGGACGAAATCGGCGAGCTCCCCGCAGAAGCCCAGGCGCGGTTGCTTCGGGTAATACAGGAAGGGGAAATCCGCAGGGTAGGCTCTACCCAGAGCCTACAGGTAGACGTACGGGTGATTGCCGCCACCCATCGCAACCTGAAGGCCATGATCCGCACAGGCGAGTTCCGCGAAGATCTGTATTACCGCCTGAACGTCATGCAGATTCGCATCCCGCCGCTGCGCGAGCGCCGGCCCGACATTCTTGGTCTGGCCCAGAACTTTCTGAGCAGACAGGGCGGGAAATTGGGCAAGCCTTCTCTCAACCTGACCCCGGAAGCCATGCGAGTGCTGGAGCGTCACCGCTGGCCTGGCAACGTGCGCGAGCTTGAAAACGCCATCGAGCGTGCCACCATTCTCTGCGAGAACGACCTGATCACACCGTCACTACTGGATCTTGAAGACGGCGTTGAAGAGGTAAACATTCCGGAAGCTTTGGTGGATGGCAACCATGAACAGGCCCAGGTCCAGGACAACGACACCTCCAGCGATCTGTCACTGGAAGACTATTTCCAACACTTTGTGCTTGAAAATCAGGACCGCATGAGCGAAACCGAACTGGCTCAAAAACTGGGCATCAGCCGGAAATCGCTCTGGGAACGTCGACAGCGCCTGGGGATTCCCCGGAAGAAGAATTCCGCGAACTGAGCCACTTTATCCACGCTGAACCCTGCCAAAACGAAAGTGTGAATCCCGGCTCATTTGTTACCGCGTGTTCCTCACGGTAACACTTGCGTTCAATAATAGGCGGACTGAGTAACACCCTTGTTGTAAGTGAGAACCCTTACAAAGGCTTCCAAAACCTAAAATACTGTTAATAAAAGACTTTCTAAACCTGGCACACGCCCTGCAGTCCTTAGTGGGGTACAAAAACAAAAACAACAATGATCTGGCAGCGCCAAAACAACAACAAAAAGCTACAGCAAGACGTTCAGCAACAAAAACAACAACCGAACGTGTGCGAACTGAGTGTTTTGAGTACTTTGCTTTTTAGTGGTCCCACGGCAAGTGCGGGTTGTAGATGCAGAGAAGAATCGTTTTCCAAACGGCACTGCATTTGCTTAAATGACCTGCTCGATGTTCCTGACTACTCTATGTATTCAAAGCTTTCCGTTTGCGTAGATCGCCCCCGATCGTGGGGACAGCAGTGGGGTAAAAATCAAAGAAAAATCCCGTTAAAAAAACAAAAACAATGCAGATGGTCAACGCTTTGAAGGCGGGCTTGTGAAAACAGGTCCGCCTTTTGATTATTCCCCTCCGCCAGACGTGTTCAAATCCTGTCCAAACCGGTAAACTCTCGTTTTTGCTCTAGCGCAATCAACGGAATTCAATGTTTAATAATCTTATCGACAGAGTAACATCCCTATTCTCAGGCACAGGCAGCAACCAGCCAGAGCATCGTCAACGGCGGGAGATTCCGCGGGACCAGCATAATGTGTCCCGCTCGGCCATCAGCGAGCCTGCAAAGAAGGTTCTCAGTCGCCTTAACAACGCGGGGTACGAAGCCTACCTGGTGGGCGGCGGCGTGCGGGACATCCTGCTGGGCAGTCAGCCCAAGGATTTCGACATCGCGACCAGTGCGACCCCTGAGCAAGTCCACGAACTGTTTCGCAACTCGCGACTGATCGGGCGACGCTTCCGAATTGTTCATATTTTATTCGGGCGTGAAGTCATCGAAGCCACCACCTTCCGCGGCAATGCGGCCGATACCGACGAGGATGATGACGACGACGATCGCCGCACCAGCGAACATGGCCTGCTGCTCCGCGATAACGTCTATGGCTCAATGGAAGAAGACGCCCTGCGCCGGGACTTTACGGTCAACGCTCTGTATTACTGCATTCGCGATTTCACCGTGGTGGATTTCGCCAATGGCATGGATGACCTCAAAAAACGCCAGATGCGCCTGATCGGCGACCCCGAAACCCGCTACCGCGAAGATCCGGTGAGAATGCTGCGGGCTATCCGTTTTGCGGCCAAACTCGGATTCACCATTGAGCGCGAGACCGAGGAGCCCATCCGCAAGCTGGCGCCGCTGCTGACCCACATCCCCCCCGCGCGGCTGTTTGAAGAAGTGCTTAAACTGTTTTCAGCAGGTTACGGCGAAGTCACCTTCGACCTGTTAAGCGAGTACGACCTGCTGGCACCGCTGTTCCCGGAAACAGCGGCGGCCATCGCGAATGGTGGGAGCGACGAACTGATTCGCCGGGCCCTGCGAAACACCGATCGTCGCATCGCCGAGGGTAAGTCAGTGACACCCTACTTCTTGTTCGCCGCCATGCTCTGGCCGGCGCTTCAGGCCGAGTGGAACAAGCGTCAGGAAAACGGTGATCCGGCGCAGCCTGCACTTCACCAGGCAATCAACTGGGTCATTGGCCAGCAGGTTCAGGCCACATCCATTCCCAAACGTTTCTCCGGGCCCATGAAGGAAATCTGGGAACTACAGACACGCCTGCCCCGTCGTCAGGGAAAACGTTCTTTTGTGACTCTGTCACACCCCAGGTTCCGCGCAGCCTACGACTTCCTGCTGGTCCGGGAAGACGCAGGGGAAATCGAACCAGGCCTTGGGCAGTGGTGGACGGAATTCCAGGAGACCGACGAAAAAGGTCAGGAGCGCATCCTCAGCCAGCTGGGCAGTGCCGGGCCGAAAAAGCGCCGCCGCAAGAAACCTGCAAACAAGGCCTGATCCGTGGCATTAACGGATGCGTTTATCGGCCTGGGCAGCAATCTGGCAGAACCCTCGGTGCAGCTGGCACAGGCTGTGATCCGTCTGGCCGCGTTGCCGGACACCGAACTGGTGGCTCAGTCGCCCTTCTATCGCAGCCGCCCCGTAGGACCTCAGAACCAGCCGGACTTCGTCAATGGCGCGGTCTGGCTGCGCACCGCATTGCCACCGTTGGCCCTGCTGGACCACCTGCAGGCCATTGAGCAGGCTCATGGGCGCGAGCGCCTTCAGCACTGGGGGCCACGCACCCTGGATCTCGACCTGCTGATCTATGGTAACGAAACCGTCTCCGAAAACCGGCTGACGGTGCCACACCCGGAACTGCCAACCCGCGATTTTGTTCTGCAGCCACTGCTCGACCTGGACCCTGCTCTGGCCCTGCCAAACGGCACCAGGGTTGGTGACTTGCGGTCCCGATGCCCGGACAATCAGCTCCGCAAACTCCACCCTGTTCCCAGAAATCCGCTCGCCGGGAAATAGACCCGGCTACAGTAAGCCTGCGCGGCTATTGCCTCAGACACCCCCCCGGATTACCCTTAAGGTCTGATGACCGGCATACCCCGGCCTGGTTGTAGCTCATCCACCCATAAGGCAAGGATTCTATGGCTGTTACCATCAATACCCTGCGTGAGCATAAGCAAAAGGGCGAGGCGTTTTCCGTGCTGACGTCTTACGATGCCACCTTCGCCCAGATTGTCAGCGAAGCAGGCGTAGACGTGATTCTGATCGGTGACTCCCTGGGCATGGTCCTGCAGGGATACGACAGCACACTTCCGGTCACCATGGACCAGATGGTTTACCACGTATCGTCCGTGGCCAAGGGCAACCGCGGCTCGCTGATCATGGCTGACATGCCCTTTATGACTTACGGCACGGTGGAAACCGCCCTGGAAAATGCCGCAAAGCTGATGCGTGCAGGCGCCCAGATGGTAAAGCTGGAAGGCACCGCCTGGATGAAAGACACCATCCACGCCCTCAGCGAACGGGGCGTTCCGGTTTGCGCCCATCTGGGGCTGACACCCCAGTTCGTCAACAAGTTTGGCGGCTACAAGGTTCAGGGCCGCGATGAGAAGCACGCCGAACTGATGATCGAGCACGCCTGCGAACTGGTCGCCGCCGGTGCCGATGTCATCCTGCTTGAATGTGTGCCTGCGCCACTGGCCGCCCGCATAACTCAAGCCGTTAAGGCACCGGTCATTGGTATTGGTGCCGGGGCAGATACCGACGGCCAGGTCCTGGTTGTCCACGACATGCTGGGCATCACCACTGGCCGCAAGCCACGCTTTGTCAAAAACTTCCTGGCAGAATCCGATTCTGTGCAGGGCGCGATAGAAGCCTACGTTAACGCGGTACGTAACCGCACATTCCCGGCAGAGGAGCATACGTTCAAAGCATGAGAACCGTACATACGCTAAAAGAACTCCGGACCATGCTTCGCGGCTATCGCCAGAAGGGAAAGCGCATCGCGCTGGTACCGACCATGGGCAACCTGCACGAAGGCCATATTTCACTCGTCAGGCGCGCCAGCGAAACCGCTGACATTGTGGTGACCAGCATATTCGTGAATCCGATGCAGTTCGGGGCAACCGAGGATCTCGACAGCTACCCCCGCACCCTGCAGGAAGACCAGGGAGCCCTGGAAAAGGCGGGCAGCACGCTGGTATTTACTCCTTCCAATAGCGAGATCTACCCGGAGGGCCTGGCCCGACAAACCCGCGTTATTGTTCCCGAAGTCAGCGAGGGCCACTGCGGCGCCAGCCGACCTGGGCATTTTGAAGGCGTTGCAACGGTCGTCACCATACTCTTGAACATGGTGCAGCCCGACGTTGCTGTCTTTGGCGAGAAGGATTTCCAGCAACTGGCCGTGATCCGCAAACTGACCCGGGACCTGATGATACCGGTGGAAATCGTCGGGGCGCCGACCGTTCGTGACAAAGACGGACTGGCCAAAAGCTCCCGCAACGGCAACCTCTCGAAAGCCGAGCGGGCCACCGCTCCGGTGATTTATCAAACTCTTAAAGACGCAGCCGAAAAAATTCGCCTGGGGCGCTTCGACTTCAATGCCATTGAAATCGAAGCCAACATGGCCCTGGGCGCCGCAGGCCTGCGCCCTGACTACTTCAACATTGCCAACAGCCTGACCCTGAAGCCCGCTACTGCAGATGACACTGAGCTCACCCTGTTAGCCGCCGCTTTTCTTGGCACCACCCGACTGATCGACAACCTTTCGGTAACTCGATAATTCGGCGACTTGATAAAAGGAAATCCGGTATGCGTGAGGGATCTGCTTCACTGACCAACCGCCACGAATGGCAGGCACTGGTCAGCCATCAAAGGGATCTGGAGCACACCCACATGCGGGACCTGTTCCGGGACGATCCGGATCGCGCAAACCGGTTTTTCATCGCCGGTGGCGGGCTCTCCCTGGACTACTCCCGCAACCGGGCAACGGACGAAACCCTTACAAAGCTGATGGCCCTGGCCCGCGCCTGCGGAGTCCCCGAGCGCACCGAAGCCATGTTCCGGGGCGAGGCCATTAACCTCACCGAAAAGCGCCCTGCTCTGCATGTGGCACTCCGTGACCCGGGCCAGCAGCCCATCATGGTTGACGGCAAAGACATCGTCCCGGACATCGAACATACGCTTGAGCGAATGCAAGGGTTTGTTGAGGACGTCATCCACCAGCGCCGAACCGGCCGAACCGGCAAAGCCTTCACCGACGTGGTCAGCATTGGTATTGGCGGCTCCTTCCTTGGTCCAAAACTGGTGTCCGAAGCGCTGAAGCCCTATTGGCACGGCCAGCTACAGCCCCATTATGTGGCCAACATCGACGGCACCCACATTGCCGAAGCCCTTAAGCGCGTTAATCCAGAAACCACACTGTTTTTGATCCAGTCCAAGTCCTTCAGAACTCAGGAGACCCTGGAAAACAGCCAAGTGGCCCGGGACTGGTTTCTGGAACAGGGCGGCACCGAAAACGACATTGCCCGGCATTTCGTAGCCGTCACCGCAAACACGCCCGAGGCGGTCAGCTTTGGCATTGCCGAAGGCAACATCTTCCCCATGTGGGACTGGGTTGGCGGGCGCTATTCGCTATGGTCAGCCATTGGTCTGCCGGTAGCACTCACCATTGGCATGGCGAACTTCCGGGCGCTGCTGAGCGGCGCTCACCAGATGGACAGCCATTTCCGTCGCACGCCGCTGGAACAGAACCTGCCGGTAGTAATGGCAATGCTCGGCGTCTGGTACAGCAATTTCTGGGGTGCGGAAACCCACGCCATCCTGCCTTACGATCACTACCTTCGCAGCCTGCCCGCGCATCTTCAGCAACTGGATATGGAGAGTAGCGGCAAGCGGGTCACTCAACAGGGCCAACCGCTGACCTATCACAGTGGCCCGGTTATCTGGGGCGGCGTCGGTGCAAACGGTCAGCATGCCTTCCACCAGCTATTGCACCAGGGCACGCGACTTATTCCCGCCGACTTCATTATTCCACTGAAAAGCCATAACAAGGTCGCCAATCACCACGCCACCCTGTTCGCCAACTGCCTGAGCCAGTCCCGCGCCCTGATGTCGGGGAAAACCCTTCAGGAAGCAAAAGACGAGCTGGCCGACGAAGGACTGTCGGCGGCCGATAGTGAGGCCTTGGCCCCGCATAAAGTCGTACCCGGCAACAAACCGAGCAACACACTGCTGATGGACAAGGCGACACCGGAAACCGTTGGGGCACTTATTGCGCTGTACGAACACCGCACCTTTGTGCAGGGCATCATCTGGGATGTTGATTCGTTCGATCAGTGGGGAGTAGAGCTGGGCAAACAGCTGGGCAAAGGCATTCTGGACCGCCTGACGGGTGAGACCAGCCAGCCCACGGACGCCAGCGACAGCTCGACCGATCATCTGATCCAGCTGTTTCGCGCTCAGTAATCCGCCCGCGAGATCGCCCGGCCCTGCCAGGCAAAGTCTATCGGCCAGAGTTTCTGGTCCCGATTGTAGGATTGCCAGAGCTGTGAGTAGGTCTTGCCACTGACCGGGTGGCGATCTTGCGGCGCAATGTCTGTCAGTGGCTTGAGAACAAACGCATTTTTCAGGATTTCGCCCCGCGGCAGCTCAACGCCATCAACCTGACCCACCTGATCGCCGTAGGTCAGAATATCCAGATCCAGCGTTCGCCCACTGAACTTGGGCACGTCGCGGCGGCGGCCGTTATCCGCTTCCAGTTGTTTGAAACGGACGGAGAGGTCACGCACACTCAGCGCGGTATCCACGCCCACCACCAGATTCAGAAACGGCTCACCGACAAAACCTACCGCCTCGCTTTCATAGACCGGAGACAAAACCAGATCGCCAAACCACTCATGAAGCGCGTCAAGGGCAGACAGCACATGCTTATGGCGTTCGATATTGCTGCCGATACTGATGTAGACACGGACCATCAGCGAACACCCCGCTCAATCGACACACCGACCGAAGCAGCAGCGGGCACCGCACCGGGCTTGCGAATCACCAGACGCAGCCAGCGAACACCGAACTCCCGCTGCAGCAGATCGGAAATTCCCTCTGCAGCTGTTTCCAGAAGTCGGGGCTGGATTTCTAAGAGATGGCCGGTTATCCGCTCGCTCACGGCCGCATAATCCAGTGCGTCGGCCACATCGTCAGAAGCCGCCGGGGTGCGGTTATCCCAGGCCATATCCAGATCGATCAGCAGGCGCTGACTGACGTCGCGTTCCCAGTCATACACTCCGATGACGGTCTCAACGGCCAGACCTTCAATCATCACGCTATCTGTCACTGGCTGGCTCCCCGGGCTTCAAGTCTCGGCTGATTGAATAACATACAGGCAAGGGATACTCTGCATTGTATGTCTGTTGCGCTTAGCGAAGCGCGACATTTTCTCACAGTTGACCCTGATACGTCTTTGCCGCCATGACCTATCCCAGTGACCCGGTGCTGATCGTACTTCTCTGCTTCCTGGCCTACCTTGCCGGGTCGGTATTGTTTGCACTTCCCGTTTGCCGGATCTTGCTCCTGCCCGACCCCAGGGCACAGGGCTCCGGTAACCCCGGCGCCACCAACGTCTATCGTACCGGGGGCTGGGCACCGGCGCTGCTAACACTGATTCTGGATGCGGCCAAGGGTGGCTTTCCAGTGTGGCTGGCCAGTATTGCGGGCCTGTCTATCCTGGCTCAGGCAATGGTTGCTCTTTGCGCGGTGACCGGGCACATGATTCCGGTGTTTTACCGGTTCAAAGGGGGAAAGGGCGTTGCTACTGCGCTGGGAGCCGGGCTGGTACTGGCGCCGCTGACGACGCTCTTACTGAGCGCCATCTGGGCCATTGTAATGTGGCGCTGGCGCATTTCGGCGCTGGCTTCTATCGTGGCGATCATCAGCGGGCCATTGCTCAGCGCGATTCTTGAACCGGACACCCTGCCCCTGTTCGGCCTGCTTGCCCTGCTGATCGTCGTCAGGCACCGGAACAACCTTATTCGCATGGCCCAGGGCCGGGAGCCGGGATTCTAATCAATTAATCCATTCGAACGAACTTCCCCAACTGGCGGCAGAGTATTCATCGGCCACCGTGGCACCGACACGATGCGATCACCGTCCTGCTGACCCGCCAGCAAACGCTGACAACCCGCATAGGCAATCATGGCGCCGTTATCGGTACAGAACTCGGGCCGGGCATAAAAAACCTTCGCCTTCTGTTTTTCAGCCATCGCCTCAAGCCCGGCCCGAAGCCGCTTGTTGGCACTGACACCACCGGCAATCACCAATCGCTTGCTTTGAGTCTGCTCCAGCGCCCGGCGGCATTTGATCATCAGTGTGTCAACCACCGCTGATTCAAAAGCCAGCGCAATGTCAGCACGGGTCTGATCGTCGAGGTCGCCGGCCTTTTTGGCTGCAGTGACTGTGTTCAACGTAAACGTCTTGAGGCCACTGAAGCTGAAATCCAGCCCCGGACGGTCCGTCATCGGGCGGGGGAAGCGATAGCGCCCGGGGGCTCCTTTTTCCGCCAGCGCCGCCACCCTTGGCCCGCCGGGATAATCCAGACCCAGCATCTTTGCGGTCTTGTCGAAGGCTTCACCGGCAGCGTCATCAACAGACTCGCCCAGCATGTCGTATTCACCAATAGCTTTAACGAGCACCAGCTGGGTGTGGCCGCCAGAGACCAGCAGGGCAACAAAGGGAAAAGCCGGAGGCTCGGGTTCCAACATGGGCGCAAGCAGATGGCCTTCCATGTGGTGTACGCCCAGCACCGGCACGCCCAACGCAAACGCCAGGGAATGCGCCACCGCACCACCCACCATCAACGCGCCAATAAGGCCCGGGCCTGCGGTGTAAGCAATGCCTTCAATCTGGCCGCGCTCCTTCCCGGCCTCTGCCAGCACCTGATCGCAGAGCGGCAAGAGTTTGCGAACGTGATCGCGAGAGGCCAGTTCCGGCACCACCCCGCCGTAATCCGCATGCATATCGACCTGACTGAACAATGCGTGAGACAATAAACCCTGATCGCTGTCGTAAAGGGCGACACCGGTTTCATCACAGGAAGTTTCAATACCGAGAATGAGCATAAAAAGACCAACAGGATAGAGGCGGAATATGTGGAAGCCGGCATTTTAACAGAAACTCGAAAGCCCCCGGCAGTTTCATCGAACAAACATTGACCTTGCCCACCCCCAAACGCTATCATTGCCGCCCTTAAATAAGCACTGGTCGAGTTTTAGCCAATCGACCGAACAAAACTCAACGGAATTAATCAGGTAGGTGATTTTCGAATGCCAGCTGTCAAAGTGAAAGAGAATGAACCGTTTGACGTAGCCCTTCGTCGCTTCAAGCGCTCGTGCGAAAAAGCAGGCGTACTGTCTGAAGTGCGTCGCCGTGAGCACTACGAGAAGCCGACAGCCGTGCGTAAGCGCAAGGCCGCCGCTGCTGTTAAGCGTCATCTCAAGAAGCTTCAGCGGGAACAGCGCAAGTTCGAGCGCCTGTACTAAGTTTTACCGGACACTGCTCAACTGCAAGTGACTGCCGTTAACGGCGTTGCCGTGTGACGAGCAACTTTAAATGCCGCCGAGGCCTGGCTTCGGCGGCATTTTTGGCTGTACTCGCAGGACCGGCCTCACAGAGGCGACCGGAGGCATCATGAGTGGACTGATCCCGCAACGTTTTGTTGAAGACCTGCTGCAACGGGTTGACCTGGCCGATCTGATCGGGTCGAGGATCACTCTGAAAAAAGCCGGGGGCAATTACAAAGCGCGCTGCCCCTTCCATGACGAGAAGACTCCGTCATTCAACGTCAGGCCTGATAAAGGCTTTTATCACTGCTTCGGCTGCGGCGCACACGGCGACGCCATCAGCTTTGTACGTGAGTTTGACGGAATGGGCTTCACCGATGCGGTAGAAGAACTGGCAAGACGCACAGGGCTCGAAGTGCCCTACGATGAAAATGCAAAGCAGGAAATGCAGCAGGCCAAGACCCTGACGGACGCCCTGGACTACGCCAGTCATTTTTATCAGAGCGCACTGCAGGGCCAGCAGGGAGAATTTGCCAGGGATTACCTGCAACAGCGGGGCCTGGACCAGGCCATTATCAGCCAGTATCAGCTCGGATTTGCGCCGGGAACCGGTACGGCGCTTTACGACAGCGCCAGCAAGGCTATTCAGGGCCCGCTGATTGAAACCGGCACGGTATCCGATCGCTACGGGCGCCCACGGGACCTGTTCCGGAATCGGGTAATGTTCCCTATCCGCAACAGTCGCGGCCGCACCATTGCTTTTGGCGGCCGCACTCTGGGGGACGACAAGGCGAAATACATCAACTCCCCGGAGTCTGATCTATTTCACAAGAGCCGCGAAATATACGGCCTTCACGAAGCCAAGCAGGCGCTCCGGCAAATAGACCGACTGCTGGTGGTTGAAGGCTACATGGATGTGATTGCACTGGCGCAGAACGGCATCCATTTTGCGGTTGCCACCCTGGGCACAGCGACCAACCAGGACAGCCTGTCGGCACTGCTGAAGCAGGCGCGGCACATCATATTCTGTTTCGACGGCGACAAGGCAGGCTTCCGGGCCGCCGACCGCGCCCTCGACAATGCCCTGGAACTGCTGGGCGACGGCATGCACCTGCAGTTCCTGATGCTGCCGGACGGCGAAGACCCGGACACGCTCGTTCGCCAGGAAGGCCCTGAGGCCTTCAACTCGCGCATCGACAGCGCTACGCCGCTTTCCCGTTACCTGTTTAACCGGCAAAGCGAGGGACTGGACCTGACGCTGCCAGAAGACCGGGGCGAACTGAAAGCCCGAACAGAGCCGCTGCTCAAGAAAATGCCCCGCAGTACACTGCGGGACGCCATGTGGCACGAAATGCTGCGGCTGTGCCGGAACCAGAGCACCTGGCAGAACCGTCGTCAGCGGGGTGATAAAAGGGGCGAGCAGCGAACACAGGAAGAACGCATTGATGTGCGCCTGAGCAAGGACACACAGCTTTGCCTGGCCCTGCTGGAAGCGCCGGATATGGCACGGGAAATTGATGAACTGTGCCGCAGCAGCCGGGAATTCAGGCAGGCCGGGCAGTTTGCCGGGTGGATTCTTGAGCAGGGCGTGACAGACCGCAAAACGCTGGTCAGCCGGCTGGCCACAGATGCCGCAGCCAGAACCCGGTTTTATGGCCTGTTTGACAGCATCGAACACGTACCGGCCAGAGAGCAAACACTGGCCGGTGCCCGGGAAATGCTTAATCCCAATCAGGAAGTGGCGCGCAAACAGCGCCTGGCGGCACTACTATCAGAAAAACGGAATCTGTCGGATCTGACAGACGAAGAACGGCAGGAACTGAAGGCCCTGAGCGGGCAAAACGACTGAAACAGGCGCCTGACCAATGCATCGGTTCAGGCCCTGAGCCTTAGGGGGTAAAACCTTACGGCACTTGAAACTTGAAAGTTGATCACCATCTAACCATCCGGTGGCAGAGCAACTGCGCGACAGCTATAATGGCTGTTTAACTTTTTCCTTTGTATAAGCGAGTTCACAGAGTGTCTATGTCAGGCAATTCGCAAAAATCACGTCTTAAAGACCTCATTGCACGAGGCAAGGAACAAGGTTACCTGACTTACGCCGAGGTGAATGACCACCTCCCGGAAGACATTGCAGACCCGGACCAGGTCGAAGACATCATTCGCATGATCAACGACATGGGCATACAGGTTTCAGAGGTAGCTCCGGACGCAGACACACTGCTGATGACCGACGGCGACTCCACTGCGGACGAAGCCGCAGCGGCAGAAGCAGCCGCAGCCCTTGCGGCCGTAGAATCCGACGCAGGCCGCACCACCGATCCGGTTCGCATGTATATGCGCGAAATGGGCACGGTAGAGCTGCTGACCCGCGAAGGCGAAATCGTTATTGCCAAGCGCATCGAAGAGGGCATCCGCGACGTTATGGCGGCGGTTTCCCATTTCCCGGGTATTAGCGGCACCGTTATCCAGGCCTACGACCGGATCATCGAAAACGAAGGCCGTATCAGCGACATCGTTACCGGTTTTCTCGACCCGGACGGCGCTGAGCCCTTCATGGAGGAAGACACCTCCAGCGATACGGCCAAAAGCTCTAATGATTCTTCCGGTGACGACGATGACGACAGCGAAGAAGAAACCGAGAGCGGTCCGGATCCTGAAGAAACCCGCCTGCGCTTTGAGTTGCTGAAAGAAAAGCTCGCCAACTCGGAAGATGCGCTGGAAAAGCACGGCCGTGGCCACAAGAAAACCCAGGAAGCGCTCAACGAGCTCGGCAAGGTATTCGCGCCTTTCAAACTGGGCAACAAGGCTTTTGACGAACTGGTAAAAGTGGTTCGCTCAACCAACGATCTGGTACGCGAAAACGAGCGCGCCATCATGAAAATCTGCGTGCGTGAATGCAAAATGCCGCGCAAGGATTTCATCAAGGCCTTCCCCGGTAACGAAGTTAATATGGAATGGGCGGATAAGCTCTCCAAGACCAAGAAAGCCTATGCATCGCTGATTGCCGAACGCCTGGACGAAGTCGTCCGTCTGCAGAAGCGTATCCACAATATTCAGACCGAAGTGGATCTGGACGTGGTGGATATCAAGGAAATCAACCGTCGGGTGTCCATCGGCGAAGCCAAGGCCCGTCGCGCCAAGAAGGAAATGGTGGAAGCCAACCTGCGACTGGTTATTTCCATCGCCAAGAAGTACACCAACCGTGGCCTACAGTTCCTCGACCTGATTCAGGAAGGCAACATCGGCCTGATGAAAGCCGTCGACAAGTTCGAGTATCGCCGTGGTTACAAGTTTTCGACCTACGCCACCTGGTGGATTCGTCAGGCCATCACCCGCTCCATCGCGGATCAGGCCCGCACCATCCGTATTCCGGTGCACATGATCGAGACCATCAACAAGCTGAACCGGATCTCCCGCCAGATGCTTCAGGAAATGGGCCGCGAGCCCACGCCGGAAGAACTGGGCGAGCGTATGGAAATGCCGGAAGACAAAATCCGCAAGGTTCTGAAGATTGCTAAAGAACCTATCTCCATGGAAACCCCCATCGGTGACGACGAAGACAGCCACCTGGGCGATTTCATCGAAGACATCCAGGCCCTGTCGCCCGTCGACTCCGCCACCGCAGAAGGCCTGCGCGAAGCCACCCGCTCCGTGCTATCCGGCCTGACCGCAAGGGAGTCCAAGGTACTGCGCATGCGTTTCGGTATCGAAATGAACACCGACCATACGCTGGAAGAAGTCGGCAAGCAGTTCGACGTTACCCGTGAACGAATCCGCCAGATCGAAGCCAAGGCCCTGCGCAAACTGCGCCACCCTTCCCGCTCCGACCACCTGCGCGGCTTCATTGACGATCAGGGCAACGGCGGTTAATACCTCTGCAACAGTAGCGGGCGCCCTGCCTCACCGGTATAATGGCGCCCGCTTCGCCCTTCCCTCCCCGGGAAAGGCATCGCTACACAGCGTTCGCTGAACCTCGCTGAAAAAAGGGCCTATAGCTCAGTTGGTTAGAGCAGGGGACTCATAATCCCTTGGTCGCAAGTTCGAGTCTTGCTGGGCCCACCATTATTACTTCCGAGAACTACCAGAACACCCCGTCAGCCCCCGGAAACCGGGGCACAACACCAAAACCAGTGCCGCACTGTTCCGATACATACCCCTAGTAACCGTTTAATTTTGGGGGTACATTCGGGGGTAGATGGGTTTTCGCCCGCTTACATACCCCCAACCCGGAGCGTCACGCCATGGCCCGCGCCACCAATAAGCTAACCAGTACCCAGATTAAAAGCGCCACCTTTGAGAAGTACGGCAAGCGCACCAAGCTGGCCGACGGGGGCGGGCTGTATTTGGATATTCAACCGGGTGGCCGGTACTGGCGAATGAAATACCGCTACGCCGGAAAAGAAAAGCTATTGGCACTGGGTGTATATTCTGAAACGACATTGAAGGAGGCCCGGGCCGCCCGTGATGAGGCCCGCAAGTTACTGGCAAACGAGATCGACCCCGCCGCGTATCGCCGCCAGTCGGAAAGCGAGCGCCGGGATGCCGCCGCCAATACATTCAGGGCCGTGGCTATTGAATGGCTGGAACAGGTACACAAGAAGGCTGTAGGCGCCACCACCTACCCAAAGAATGGGCGACGCCTTGAGATGCACGTTTACCCGAAACTAGGAGCCCGCCCGCTGACGGAGATCGAGCCGCCCGAAATACTGGAAGTCTTGCGGGTAATCGAAAACAAAGGACACGTAGACAACGCCCACCGCCTCAAAACGCTAATCGGGCAAGTGTTCCGCTATGGCGTTAGCACTGGACGCGCAAAGCGAGATGTAACCGCCGACCTTCGCGGCATTCTCCCCGCACCGGAAGTAAAACACCATGCTGCCGTAATCACCCCGGATGAAATCGCCCGCCTGCTAAACGTGATAGATAGCGCCTTACGTGTTCTTGCGTCCCGGCAACCTCCGGAAAATGCGCTGGCAGGAAATCGACTGGGATGTACTAACATGGACAACCGAAACCAGCAAAAACGGGGAGCCGTTGGTGGTTCCACTGGCAGAGCAAGTCGTTATCCTCTTGCGCGAAATGGAAGCGCTCAACGGTCGCAGCGAGTGGGTATTTCCGAACGGTCACGGCAGGGTCAGCCCCATGAGCGAGAACGCCGTCAGTGGAGCCCTGAACCGCCTAGGATTCAAAGGCATTATGACGGGGCACGGATTCCGAGCCATGGCTAAGACCGTGCTCACCGAGCGCCTGAACTTTCGCACTGAAATTATAGAAATGCAGATGGCCCACCGGGTAAGGGACGTTCACGGCAGAGCGTACAACCGCACCACCTGGCTACCGGAGCGCCGGGAGATGATGCAGCAATGGGCGGACTACCTGGACAACCTGAGAACCGGCGGCAACGTGGTGGCCATAGGCCAGACCGCCAGCAAATAACCTAACGAGAGCGCAGCTATGACAACACAACGACAGCACGAAACCAGCAAAAAGACCCCGAGCAAAGGAGCCGACAAAATGAACGCCTACAACCTTGAATCGTTCACCACTGGCCAACGCCAGACCGTTCACGCAACCACCTGGGTGGCAGCACTCGACAACACGCCCGGCGATAATTTCCTGATTGTCGAAACACCCGATGGCCGTTTCGCAGCAGTCAGCAACCATAACAGCGCCTTTAGCGTTCCACCTGGGCATTTCGCTGACACGCCAGAAGCCGCCGCCGCTTCACTAACGGAACATTACGCCCTTGTTTTGGCCGCCAGGGAGAGGCAAGACGCCGCCAGCACCAAGCATTAAGCCGTTTTGGCCATGCCTATCCCGGCCAGGAGAAAAGCGGGAACCCTACCCGCCTGGCATGGCCTACCCACTCACTAGGGGCGCTATTG
>Ga0307981_1001044_pt1 | contig 26233 bp, 20 predicted proteins | sample OrgLakmetagen987_FD_201849 | JGI IMG/M metagenome (GOLD analysis project Ga0307981, IMG submission 201849) | Saline water microbial communities from Organic Lake, Antarctica - #987 | ecosystem: Environmental > Aquatic > Non-marine Saline and Alkaline > Saline | place: Antarctica: Organic Lake... | reverse complement strand
GAAGAAAACATCAAAGCGGTAGTGAACTGCTGTGAGTTTGATAACCGTCAGGATGTCCCTACCCCATTTAAATATTATCACATCGATGTCCCTGACTACGGGGTGCCTACCGATACTCAGATTGATGAATTTCTAGCGCTGATGGATGAGCATCACAAGAAAAGTGAGCCGGTGGTGATTCACTGCGTGGCTGGCTGCGGGAGGACTGGCCAGTTTATTGTGGCGTGGTGTGCTAAGGCTGGATTGATCCCTAAGGGAACAAACCCCGTGGACTGGTTACGTGCTAAAAGATCATGTTGCTTAGAGACGAAAGAGCAGATCAATTGCGCGATACGCTTGAGCCAGAGTTTGAGTCCGAAAAACACTTAGTGCGTCACCACTCAAAGGTTGATTTATGGGCTTGAGCGCGATGACCAAAGAAGCCAGGGTGATTAAGTTAGAGAGAACATAGTGTATTACCGCTGATTTAAAACTGATTTTCAATGCGATGAAACCACTTTTTCAGTAATAACAATACACCATTACGGTGACGCTGAGATTTTCAAGCACTACAGAATAGGTCAGGGTTAAAAATCAGCGGTAATCCGCGTAATCAGCGGCTAAAAAGAGTTCATTTTGAGGTGTTTCCCCTGGCTTGGTCGCCCTGCCAAAGAAGCGGGTATTATTTTGTAAGTAATACGGTTGTCCATCCGTATACAGCCTATGCAAATACCCAAACTAGTAGCGTGTGTAGGATTAATGGCGTCCGGACTTTTCACCCCACTCGCTGCAGAAAAAATGCCGCGAGAAGATGTCGTTGAAGTTCCAGCTATCGGAGACGGACTATTCCTTAACAATCTATTTCAGTCAAATATGGTGATCCAGCGAGATAAGCCAGTCAGCCTCTGGGGCTGGGCAGACCCCAGTGAGAAAGTCACCGTATTGCTCGCCGGTAAGGAACAAACAGCCACTGCCGGGAAAGATCGTTCATGGAAAGTGACTTTTCCCGCTATGCCTGCCAACTCAAAGCCGATAAACGTAACAATAAAAGGCAAGAGTAAGACTCTCACACTTAAGAATGTCCTCGTTGGCGATGTCTGGGTGCTTGGCGGGCAAAGTAACATGGAGTTCCCTCTTCATAAGGTTGAAGATGGAAACCTTGAGATTGCCTCAGCTAATTTTTCGAATATCCGTATTCTTACCATCCCAAGTGTCAGCGATCCTAAACCGAAGAAAGGTTTCGCCCGACTACACGAATGGAGCGACTGGTCAAAACGCCATTTTCGTAAGGGCGACTGGGACGTCTGCTCGCCTGAGGTAGCCAAGGAGCTCTCGGCGATTGGCTACGTTTTTGCTCGCAGGATTCACATGACTAGCCAAGTGCCAATCGGCGTGATTGATGTCTCTGTAGGTGGAACCACCTTGGAGACTTGGACTCCCGATGCAGTGATTCGAAAAATCGGCACTACACCTGTAAAAAATCTGTTATCCAGCTGGGATAAGAAGGTTGCCGACTGGGATGGAGCGGAGGATTTGAAAAACCAAATCAAACGTCACGAACAGCGAGTAGAGAAAATGAAGAAACAAGGCAAACCAATCCCTACCGATATGAAGGCACCTACAGAGCACCGACCCGGTCCTGCTTTTGATAGAAATCGTCCCGGCAACTGCTATGCTGGCATGATCTCTCCCCTAGAAGGCTTTGCGGTAAAAGGAGCTATTTTTCACCAAGGATATAATAACTGCTTCGGTGGCACGGAGGGAGCGAAGATGTATCGCGATGTTTTTCCAAAGATGGTCACCGCGTGGCGAGCTACGTTTAATGATCCTGAGATGCCATTCGGTATCCTCTCACTGTGCACCGCTGGTAATAAGCAGAGCCTTGAGAACTATTCCGAGATGATGGCTGACTCTGGACCATACATCCGAGAAGCGCAGTATCAGACCTTCCTTGAGTTCTATGAAGCCGGCGACATGAACATCGGTTTCACAAGTACCTATGACTTTCGCAGGAGGTGGTATCACCCACAGGAGAAACTTCCCGCTGGTGAGCGCGCAGCACGCTGGGCTCTCGCCTCGCAGTATGGTCAGAAGAAAATGTATGGCTGGAAGCCGCCAATGGTCGTAAAGATGAAGCAAGGAAAAGGAAACCTCATGCTCCACATGGATGTGACTGCTCGAGCCATCGATGATGGCGGACCGATGGAAGGATTCTCCATCGCCGGCAAAGACCGCAAATTTCACCCAGCAACTGCCGCTTCACTGGTGACAGGTAAAGATGACCGAGGACGGGAGCAGAAGGACGACAAGGTGATCGTGCTCACCAGCCCGATGGTAGCAGAGCCAGTCCACTATCGCTACGCATGGGGCCGTAACCCGATGGGAAATGTGCAGGATAAAGGCATCCCCTTGGCGACTCAACGCAGTGATGACTGGCCACTGGAGGAAGCTTTTGTCGATGGAAAGCTCACAGAGCTGAAAGGTCGTGGGATCGGCAACGAACTCCGTAAGCTCGATCAGGAGCGAGCAGCAATGGAAGCTAAAGCCACCCTTGAGAAAGACTAAGCCGATTAGAACGTCTACTACATTTGATCCAGGTGTTAGTGTAAAATACACTAATAACCTACTGATAAAGATAGTCTTGATTGAGGTCCCTGAAAAAAATTGTAATGGAGTTAATCTGCAATCGTGCTAATATATAGATCAAGTGAAAATTCAAAATCATGAATAAGGAAGCCATAGAAAAACTAAGAAAATGTCGCCAAAAAAGCTCTGTAACTATATCGAAGGACGAAGCAATGGCTCAAATCTTGCAGAACAGTTCCGTAGTGAGAAAGAATCCTTACTATCGTGGAGTCAAGAAAACGACATCCTCTACTCCGCCGAAACCTTTTCTGAGCTCCAAGCAGGAGAAGAGCAGTATTTAGGTGGAGGTAATGAGCATGATGTCTATTACGACGAGATACTCGGCAGAGTCGTAAAAGTAACCAAGCTGCCAGAATTGAATAATCAAACCGATTTCAATACTCATTGGAATTTTGGAGCACAAGGGAGTTTATCAGCCTATCTGACTAATCTTGAGAACCACAATAAGTATTTTGGAGATGATATTCGTATAGAAGGAGTTCTTCAAGTTGGAGAATATTTAGCAGTAATTTCCTCACAACCTTTCATCTTAGGAAGAAAAGCCACAGATAGTGAAATCGAGAATTGGTTTGAAACTATTCACTATCAAAAAGGCTTAAGACCTCAAACGTTCATACACGAAAGCAACACTGAGGATATCATGATATTTGATGCTAGACCCGATAATGTGGTTTATTCTAAAAGCGGCGAGATCATACCAATTGACTTACAAATTATCGTAAAAAATTAACTCCTGTTGGTACTATTATTCATCTAGTCCCAAATTCCATAGCACCAGCCACGTGGTTTTGATATCCTTAGCGATGATGAGAAGCATGGGTAGTAGTATTAGTGTGATGACTGTGGCGAAGAGGATACCGAAGGCTAATGAGGCCGCCATTGGCTTCAGAAACTGAGCCTGGACTTCTTTTTCTAACAGCAGTGGACCCAGTCCAAAGAAAGTAGTGAGTGAGGTGAGAAGAATGGCGCGGAAACGGTCTGCTCCAGCCCGGCGACAGGCATCTATTAGTCCAGTGCCATCGGCACGGATGTCATCGATCCGGCAAACGAGGACGAGCGAGTCGTTCACCACAACTCCAGAAAGGGCGAGAATTCCAAAGACGGAAAGGATGGAAACTGGGATGCCCATGATGTAGTGACCCATGAGCGCTCCGATGATTCCGAAGGGGATAACGGACATGATGATGAGCGGCTTGACGTAGCTCTTGAGCGGGATGGCGATGAGGATATAGATGAAGATAATGGAAGTTAGGAACCCTAGTCCAAGTGACTTCATCGACTTCGCTCGCTGCTCCACCTCACCACTCTGACTGATGGAGATGGCGGGGAACTTTGCTTTCATTTCTGGGAAATATTCCTTCTCAAGCCTTTCTAGCACAACTGCTGATGTGATCAGATTTTTATCTACTGAGGCTTCGACGGCGACCACGCGTTTACTGTCGTAGCGCTCTATCGAGGCGAGTGATTCTGAGTAGGTGGTGGTGGCTACTACGGAGAATGGAACGGCGGTTCCGTCTCCTTTTCGGATACGCATATTGCGTAAAGTTTCTATTGAGCCACGCTCCTCTAGTGGATAGCGAACCATGACTTTCACTTCATCGCGCCCACGCTGAACTCGCTGTGCTTCTCTGCCGAAGAAGGCATCACGGACATTTCTAGCGAGGTCACGTTTGGTCAGATTTGCCGCCTGCCCAGCTGGGGTAATACTGTAGAGAATCTCAGGTTTTCCGGAGTCGAAGGTGTCGTAGATATCATAGACACCATTGTAGGTGGCGATGACTTTTTTGAGGTCATCTGCTGCGGCTTTGAGTTCTTCTAGATTGTCGCTTTCTAGATTAATGACTAGATCACCGCCAGGAGGACCAGCGCGTGAGGAGAGTGAGAGCGAGCGTGATCCAGCGATGGGGCCGATAGCTTGACGCCAGTCTTTTACGATCTGTTTGGTGGATAGATATTCTCGATTAGTGGATCTTGTTAGCTCGGCGGCAATGGACGCTACGGTATTAGTGGAGGCTGAAATCTGGAGTTCTATAAACGGGTTCTCGCCATAGGTCTGCTCGTATTTTTTGCCGAGTTGTCTCGCTGTCTCGGCTATTCGCTCGGCGTTTTCATGGAGGTAATCTACCGACTGGCCCTGCTCTAATTGTATTAGAACGGTTGCGTTGTCTTGATAAATATTGGGGAAAAAGACGAAACGTAGCTTACCTGCTGGGAAGAGTGAGATGACTAGGATAAAGATACCAATGAAGGTGGATAGGACGGCGTAGCGCCACGGGATAAGGAGGCGGATGGCAGGGCGGTAAAATTTATCTATGACCGCCTGAAGCCCATCCGCAACTGCTTTTTGAAAACGCGCCCAACCACGGGTGATAAAATTCTTGGGCTTTTTATGGACGTTAATGTGGGCGAGATGCGAGGGCAGGATAAGCTTTGATTCGATAAGGGAAAAGATAAGACAAAAGACAACGACGCTGGCGATCTGCCCGAAAACATTTCCTAAACGACCACTGACCTGGGTGAGTGGGAGGAAGGCTGCAATGGTGGTGATGACTCCGAAGGTAGCGGGTGTGACAACTTTACTAACACCTCTAACAGTGGTGCGGAGCGAAGATTCTGGGTCATCTGGGTGCTTGGCATTTTGCTTCTCAGAATAAATCGATTCACCGATGACGATGGCATCATCCACCACGATGCCTAACACAACGAGAAAGCCGAAGGCTGAGATGACGTTGAGCGAGAGATCGATCCCTGGTAGAGGGAATAATATCATGGCTCCAGCGATGGAGACGGGGATGCCAATGGCGACCCAGAACGCGAGGCGGAAGTTCAGAAAGACCATCAGAATACCTAGTACGAGCAGGACGCCAAAGCCTCCATTTGCTCCGAGTAAGTAAAGCCTGTCACGGATGTTAGTAGCGCCGTCAAGCCATCCTGCGATGCTGACTCCTTCTGGGAGATCTGTGTATTCATCGACTACTTTTCTCGCCTCACTGACCGCATTCACGATGTCATCGTTACCTTCGGTAATTATTTTGAGACTCACTGTGGGTTGATCTTGGTAGCGATTCAGAGTGTTCTGATCGATGAATGCATCTCTAACAGTCGCTACGTCTCTCACATAAATACGTGTGCCATCAGCATTCGTCCGCACGGCGATGCTCTCAAAGTCTGCCTTTTTATAAGCCTGATCTCTGGAGCGGAGAGAAATATCTCCACGGTCTGAGCGGACCACGCCACCACCTATATCTACGGAGTTGTTAGAGACGGCGTCAGCCAGTTCGGAAAATGTTAGCTGATAGAATCGGAGCTTTTCTTCTGATGGCTCGATGGAAATTTCATAGTCCCGAGCACCGAATGTTTCTATCTTTGATATTGCGGGCTGACGGAGTAGTTCATCCCGGACTTTGCGAGCAGATTCCTTCAGCGTCGCTTCTGGAACATCCCCATAGAGCTCTACCCAGAGGACGATGCTCTCACGTTTTTTCTCGGTAACGACCGGCTTTTCTGCCTGCTCTGGGAAGGACGGAATAGCGTCTACTTGGATCTTAACGTCATCTAACAGTTTTGAAATGGGATAGTCTTCCTTTGCTTGGATGGTGATGGTGGAGATGCCATCTGAGCTCACTGAACGGACATGCTCGATACCATCTACAGATTCTAACGACTCTTCTATTTTGATCGATACCCCGCGCTCAACATTTTCTGGAGTGCCTCCACGGATCGGCACAGTGACAATGACGGACTCTGAGGCGAAGGCGGGGAAGCCTTCTTTCCTAACATTGAGAGCACTAAAAATACCGCCAGCGAGAATGGTGAACATCAGGATGTTCGCGACTACGGGATTGGTAGCAAACCAGGTGATGAAGGGATGTTTTTTGAGTGGAGACATCAGAAAAATTTATTTTGGAGATTGCTGGTTAGATTCGGCCTCTTCCTTTACTTCTAACTCAACTTTGGTGCCGGAGCGAAAATTACTTAGTGGTCGAAAAACTACCTTTAATGGAGGCTCCAAATTCTCTAGTTTTATTTTGACGTAGGCGAATGATGTATCGCTCTGGATGCGGCTAGCTTCTACGCGAACGAGATTTTTTTCTTCATCCACTAGCCAGACATACTTGTCATTCACGAGTGCTGATTCGGGAATCTTGTAGGCATTCTTGATCTCTGCTGTCGGGATAGAGATGTTAACAAAGCTCCCTACCGGTAGCGGGGAAATTTCATTGGTGTAAGGATTTTCTATGGTGGCAATGGCGTAGCGGACTTGATTTTGTGGGTCGAGCGTTGGTTCCATACGGGTGAGTTTTGCCGTCCACTTTAGGTTTGGTTTGATAGGACTTGTTAGAGTGATTTCTAGCGGTTCGCCCTCTGAGAACTGGATGCGTTTCATCTGCTCAGCAGTGAGCGGGATGCGGACTTCTGCTTTCTCGGTGGCGATGAGGGTCCCTAGTGAGTTTTGTGCCGTCGCGTAGTTTCCTAGTGAAGCCGTGCGCGCGGTGACTACGGCATCATAGGGTGCCTTTATCTTGGTGCGTGTGAGATCCACTTCGGCTTTATCGATGGCGGTTTGAGCGGCATCGATGTTCGCTCTGGCGGCGGCGAGCTGTGGCTTGCGCAGGACAAAATCTGAAGCTGAAGAAATATCTCTACCTGATGATCGCCAATCTTCTGCGGCTTGTTTAGCGCGTATTTCTTCCTCAGCCAGCGCTGATTCTTGAAGGGTTAAAGTTGCCTTCTGCGTGGCCAGAGTAGACTGGTAATCTGAGTCATCAATCGTCGCTAGGGTCTCGCCCTCAGAGATCATTTCTCCTACACGGAACTGAGGAGAAACGGAGCTGATTTTGCCGTTTACCTCCGGTGTCAGCTGGGTCTCGAAGTAGCTCTGCACATTACCGTAACTGGTGACCGATGGGCGGTGATCCTCAAGCGGAACAAGTATAGAATCCACTCTTGGCACGACTACCGCGGGCTTCCTGCTCTCCTGCTCTGGTTTTCCTGCGATGAGTTGTTTCCCAGCTAAATAGAATGCTGCGATGATGAAAACTGAGACGATAATTCTGATGATGATGTTCATGGTAAGTTAAATCTGTTAGAGTCTTTTTATATTCCTTTCCCTAAAACGAGTGCCAGGCTGACACGGTTTTGAAACCTTAGGGATTTGGTATTAATGAAAGATTCCTCAGTGCTAAATGATCGGCGCTGAGCATCGAGTAGGGTGAGAATTTCGACTAAGCCATTTTCGTAATTTCGCCGGGTGCGGGACTCGGCGCTCCGAGCGGCTGTGAGAGCATTTTTATAGGCCCGCTGTTGGATTCTGAGGTAGTATTCTGATCCGAGTGCGTTTTCTACTTCTTGGAATGCACTCAGGACGGTGGCGTGGTAATTTGCCAGCGCTTGCTTAGCACGAGCATTCGCAGCACCCAGCTCCGCTCGGCGGCTACCGCCATCGATTAGCGGTGCTGTTAGGTTTGCCGCGATGGACCAGACGTTGAAATTTGTATTCGCAAGGTTCTTGAGGACATTCGACTGCTGACCGGCACTGGCGGTAAGCGGGAATCGAGGATAGAGGTCTCGGTGAGCTACTGTGACTCGAGAATCGGCAGCGCGGATACGCTCATAAGCGGCATGGATATCTGGTCGGCGGAGCATGACGCCGGATGGGATCCCAGCGGGAACACTACGTCTGAGCGATGGATAGTTTTTTACCGAAGCTCGCGCGCTAGTGTCTGGATAGCTACCTGTGAGAGCGGCTAGCTTGCGGGCTGCTTGATCGCGCGCGTTCTTTCGCTGCTCTACTTGAGCGCGGGTATTCTCTAGATCGGTGCGGGCGAGGTCGAGGTCACTGAGGTTGCCAGTACCTGACTCGAAACGGCGGTTCACCAGTGACACCGTTTTCTCGAAACTGGATAAACGTCGCTGCGAGAGATCTAACAATTTTTCTGAAGCGATGAGAGAAAAGTATGCCTGCATGGTCTGCGCCGCAATAGACTGGCGAGCCGCTTCATGATCTGCAGCGAATGATAATTGATCACGTGATGCCGCATTGACCCCTGCACGGATGCGGCCCCAAACATCAACTTCCCACTGGGCATCTAGCGTAGCTGAATAGAGCGCTCTGTTCGACCCATTAAACCCACCCCCGAAAGCGGCACCGCCTATCTTATTCCTCCCAAGAGAGGCTCCAGCGGTGAGAGACGGCAGGCCAAGAGCGTAGGATTTGCGGGTATTAAATCCCGCCTCCTCTAGTCTCGCAAGACTGGATTGGAGATCTGGATTTGCTGATAGCGCCTTATTTACGTAGCGTTTGAGCTGCGAGTCTGAGAACAGAGAGAGCAGGCCTTTCGCGACTTCAGGAACAGGCGGCGGGGTAACGTCGAATCTATTTGGTATATTGACTGACAGGTTCGCGTTTTTCGCCTTGGAATTCGGCTCCTGCAATATGTTGCTACATGACGAAAATAGTATCAGTATCGGTAGCAGAGAGGTGGAAATAATTAACTTCGCGTTCATGGCATTCTAGTATGGAAATTTTTTAGGGATTGCTCTCAACGCAGCAAAGATAGCTTCTATCTGATAATCGATCATCGAGTTAATCTGGCTTTGCTTTGGTTCTTTATTAAACAAATGATCCTTCGCGCCTAGTGGGCATTTTGAGATCATCGTAGCGAGTGACATAAATATCGCTACCCCCCATCCGATGAGTTGCGGACACTTCGTTTCTAGAAATTTTGCTAATTCCACTGATAGATATTTCAACTCAAAATCCTCAACTTCGATTAAGATCATCTCCACTGGTGAGCCTGGCACATGCATGGTGCGGCTCATGATCCGATTGAAACTCCCAGCTTTCCCATCATCGAAGGAGCGTATCAGAACTGCACGCGCGACAGCGGCTATCTTTTTTTCTGCTGATGCTGAATCCGGCAGACCTCCCCTACTTGGGTAAACCTCATCTGCATCTGCAAATGCCTGCCTAAGGGCCGCTACGAACAACTGATCCTTAGACCCAAAATGGTAGTTTACCGCCGCTATATTTGCGCCTGCACCCTCGACGATATTTGCAATCTTGCCGTCGCGATAGCCTTGCTCCGCGAAGACTTCTATCGCGCTGCGGATCAGCTTTTCTTTGGCATCGAGTTTCATCTACAAAGCAGATTAGACGATTCAAATCAAAAAATCAAATCATTTTTTCAAATCACCATTTGAATCGATGACTACCGAAAAAATAAGCTACCCGCTTCTCAGAAGACTTTCATCACCTCGAAACGAATAGCTTCCACTTCACTTACAACAATAAATTTTACTGAACCACTACAGTCTCCTTTGCGAGCGCTAGCTCTACAGAGGCAGCAACTTTATTCATCACAGCCTCTGGCAATCCCATCTCTAAACCGACATTCCCTACATAGCTGGCTACTGCATCCACCAGAAAATCCACTCTTTTATTCAGCGCTCCCGAACGGTATTTTTGGCACAGACTACGCTCAGCACACTGCATCACTTGAGTGCTTAGCTGATCCACTTCCTGACTTGGAGCGTTAGAGTCGCTCAGTAGCGACTGCACGCTGGTGATGAATTTCTTACTCCAAGCAGCATACTCCCTGAACTCAATCCCAGCTGCTTTTGACTCTCGCGCTAACTCTGTGTAGGTAATGAGCTCCTCATTCACTAACTTGGTGATCACTTCATCGACAGATTGAGCTGAGTCTGGATTTTTCTTGGTGGCTAAGTTAGCAAGTGACTCGATACAGCTAAAAGCGAACCCATTGAGCTCATTTTTAGAAAGTTCATCTTCTAATTTCATCTCGTGTTCTTTCTCTTTTTGCCAGTCAGCTAGTGGAGCGATGCTATTCTGTGCTAACTTTTCTTCTAGTTTAACTTCACTCGCTAAATTTTGGCTAATTCCACGTGGCGTTAGCCTCACTTCCCCTCTATGAGATCGGTTTGAAAATGAGCCGTTAAGGCTGAACTTATGATTCTTTTGATTAGTATGGTAACGCTTTTTCATAGATAAGTAGTGTTGGTTCGTTCGAGTGAATAAAAATTACTTATATCTGCTAATTTAGGCAAACTTTTCTATAAAGTTATTTTAAAAACATTACTGCATAATAGAAAAATTAGCTAATTTAATTAAATTTGACTATCATGAAGAATTAACTAATTTAGTAATTTAACGGTTTTATATGCCTTACAGCGCACTTATATATCATGCATTAAATACGACTTGCTAATTTTTTAAAAAACCGCTAGTTTTGTCATATGTCAGACACACACAATATCCGGAACCTCACTCATTCACTGACGAATGCGCATGAAGATCTGAGCGTGGAGCAGCTAGAACTCTACCAGGCCTTCATCACTAAATCGCTAGAATTCAAGAAAGCCGAGGAGGCCCTTCTTTCTGCGATGGATAGTGAAGATGGTGGCGACCAGAAGACTTCTGAAACTCTGAGAACGATCAGAAGATTTCTCGATGATCCCTGCTATCGCCTCTCCGGGAGCGAATGTGTGTTACTAGCTTGCCTCTATAAAGAGCTAGAAGGCGAAGAACATGTGGAGACAAAACGTATCAACATTTATCTTCACAGCTACGATCGCAAGCCAGCGAACACCACTAAGATCGTAGATCATCTAGAGAAAAAAGACCTTATAAAAATTAACAGCGACGGACTCCACTCACACAAGACGTATCGCCTTACCAAGGAAGGACAGACCTGCACATGGACGCTCATTGATCGCCTCACTGAAGACAGCGGGCGTGAGAGACTCGCTGTAATAAGTTAAAACCCTCCTAAGATCATTAATTCTTTGACTATCCCGTATCGCTTAGCTCCCCTTCCCTGCCTGACAAATAGCCCACATAAGTGGCTAGAATAGCACAGACAATAATCACGCAAAAGGCAAGCGACCACCCCCCAGCGGTGGTGCTGATAAGGCCGATTAACCACGGACCTGGTGATGATAAAAGGTAACCACTGGCTTGAGCTAGTGAAGATAGGCTAGCCGCAGTCTCCGCGGTATCGCTCCGCAGTGCAATCACCAGTAGTACCATACCAAAGCCAGCATTGAGCCCCAGCCCTAGGACAAAAATAGAGATAATCTGGAGCATGCCACCATACATGAGGATCCCTGTTAGACCGAGGACAGTCATACTAGAGCAAATCACTACCCAACCACTCTGCGACTTGGATTTCCCAGCCAGTGTAGGGATGAATAAACTGGCTCCACAACCGATCAACTGCATCGTAACGACCCAACCAGCTGCCTCTATTTCTTGCATTCCCTGCGACTGAAGCAATGTCGGAAGCCAGGCTACGGTGGAGTAAAAAATGATCGACTGCAGTCCCATGAAGATGGCAACTTGCCACGCTCGCTTCTTCCGAGCGAGGACGAGAACGCCGGCTAGCGGATGTTCTTTTTTCCTAACTGCGGACGAGGATAGCATTTGAGGAATCCAGATCATGAACGCGAAGAAGGCAAACACCCCAATGAGTGCTAACGAAACTCTCCAGCCCCCCGAAAAACTGGTCGCCAGTGGCACTGCGACAGCGATACCCAGAGCCGCCCCAAGATTCATGGCGGTTGCGTAAAAACTCGTCACTAGACCAACGTGATTAGGAAAACGGCTCTTAACTAAGCTGGGCAGCAACACATTTCCTAACGCAATACCCGCACCAATTAACACAGACCCACTGATCCTCCAAATCACATCTGCCCCTCCTGGAACAGAGCGCAACAAACTACCCAAGCCAATAAGCAACAGCCCTAGTCCCAGTGCTCGCGTGAAGCCCATCAGTCTGCCGAACCATCCCGCCCACAGCCCCACCACTCCAAAAAGAATAAGAGGGATAGTCGTCATCGTGCCGATACTTTCCCGTGATAGCCCATCCTCACTCATTCTCTCTGCCAAAGCAGACATCGCTGAAATGGACGGCCGTAGATTCAGGCCGATCAACAAAATACCCACAAACAAAACGGCATTTTTAAATGTTAAGGGTCCTTTGCTCATTTAGTTACAATTTGTGCTAAAGTGTTCAATTTAGCCAGATCTCCATCTTCACTCACCGTAGTTGCTGAATTTCTCATCAAACACCTTCCAGCATTCTAGAAAACCAGTTGCGAAATCTTGCGGCCGGGCGGCAATCCATTCGTTCAGCTGATCCATACCGAACCACAGCGTATGCTCCACCTCGCTACAGGGAAACCTCAGCGCTCCGTCATACCGCGCCACATAGAGCCCAATAAACTCCCACCCAGTGTTCCCACAGGGATTAAGCAGGGAGATGTGCTGCAACTCGGCAGTAATCCCGAGCTCTTCCTGTAATTCTCTCACGGCACAAGCATCATAACCCTCACCAGTTTCAAGATGCCCCGCTGCGCTGCTGTCCCAGAATCCGGGGAAATTATCTTTGAGCATGCTGCGCTTCTGAAGCAGCACTTCTTTTTTCTTATTGAAGACCAAGATATGCACCGCTCTGTGAAGTAATTTCTCAGTATGCACCACACTGCGTTTTTCTTGGCGTAGAACCTGATCATCTTCATCCACTACATCAAGCAACTCGGCAGCCCTCTGAGGGATATTTTTCAATGGGTGATCATCAAACGCCTGCGTAATCTTGATCCACTGATCCAGACTAATTTCCTCAGCCCTCGCCGTCACAGGCAGCCCGAGCGAGCTAGAGACCTCCTCCCAGTTAGCCGTATCAGGAAACTGCTTTTTCACCTGCTTTCTGCGCTGGGAAAACCCACGTCTCACTAGCTCATCGAAGAGCCGTTTATCGTAGACCTCAGAATTTACTGATGGCACGCAAGTCATGACTGTAGAATCAATCAACGGCCTAGGATGGAAGGCTTCTGGCGGAACCGTCTTCACCGGCTTACTCTCCCACTCACTCTGCATTCGGAGCGAAAGCACTCCATATGTTTTAGTTTTATGCTTTGCCACGATCCTATCGATAAATTCTTTCTGTAGCATTAATACCGCGCGTACTACAGGAGTTGGACCCTTCATGAAATTCCGCATGATCGCGCCGCCTGCACTGTAGGGGAGATTTCCTAGAAACTTGATCGGTGCGTGTTTGTATAGGCTTCTCACATCAAAGCGCGCACCATCGAACTGGTGCACTTCCACATCATCGCGATCACTAAATTTATCAGTAAGATACTCCGCTAAGCGCGCATCGAACTCGACCAGAATAACGCGCTTCACCCTACCCACAAGATGCTCGGTGAGCGCGCCCGTGCCTGGACCTACTTCCACCACAGTATCTTCTGGCTGAGGGTCTAGCTGATCCACAATCCAGCGCGCGACGTTCGCATCACAGAGGAAATTCTGCCCTAGCTTCTTACTCGGCATCACTCCGTTCCGTTTCAGGACTTCTATTATTTCGCGCGCTATCATTATCCACACATCAAACCCCCGTATTGACACAGGGTCAAACATTTAGCATCTTAAATACTATGCTCAATCTTTCGGTATTTTTAAAATCGGCCATCGTACTCACATTCGCTTCCGTTTGGCTCAACTCATGCAAAACAACTGAAGCTCCCGAGGAACCTCAGCCCGCCACTTTCACCGACTACCAGTCTGCCGAGACCTGGATCAAAGAGAACCACGATGCCGAAACCATCACCCCTGATTCCAGCCTCATCAAAAAAATAGAATACTACCCAGCAGAACTTAGCGGCTACCTCATCATTTATCTCCACCGAGGAAAAGCTCCCACCCTGCTTTACCAAAAAATCAACCGAAAGCTCTGGAATAACTTCAAAAATGCCGCCAGCAAAGGTAAGTTTTACAACGCTAAGATCCTTGGTAATAAAAACTTCATATTAGTGGTGAAATAATAGTTACAAAAAAGCTTACCTCAGATGAGAGGGCTAGGACTTAGGGAAACGAAAATCTCTATATCCATTATTTCATATAGAATAAAGGATGAATCATCTGCGACTATTCTAAATGATAAGATCGACCCTTTTGAGTTTAGAAGGTTGCTTTATTTCGTGCTAATAGATGCTTCCACGTGAGCCAATTACTTCAACACTAATCAAGAATAACTGCTCTGCTGGCTTAACTTCAGGATCAGGATTAATCTCAAAAATGGCCCTATAATCTCCAATGCGGAGTCTATAACAGCCAGCCCATTCAGCTTTCATCGCTTTAACATTTTGATGACCTACAGGGTTTTCCAGGCCTGCCATTTCATCAATAGAGCTAATGATTTGAGCGACTCTATCTTTTGCGATCCGGCGTAATGAACGGCTTGCTGCACGCGTGTAAATGACCTTATGCATTAAGCCCAAGTTCTTTTTTCAAGGCTTCAGAGCTAATAAATTGATCGTGACGACCCGCTTTAATATCTGCTTTTGCTTCACGGATCGCTTGCTTTTCTTCATCGGTAAGATCTAGTCCGTGTTCTTCGATGAAATCGATAAATTGTTCGTAAGGGATAACTACCTCTAGAGGGCTTCCACCACGGTCAAAGCGTGTGTTTTGTTGAATGATTGTTTCTGCGTTCATATTTATACAATAGCAGTTTTTGGTTGGTTTGTCTTGTTTTGTTTCTGAGGGGTGACTCCCTAGAGATTCCTTGCTTGAAATCCACCGAGCAAATAGAAGCATCAAGAATTTTGTCACGTTCCTTGCCCCGCTTCAGAGAGCACAAAAAGGGGCAATTCAGAGCCAGGACGGTAGTCGAGACACTATAGCAAAAAAGTCAGGATAGAGGGCCGACAGGATAGAGCTACAGGATAGAGGGCCAGGCCTTAGGAAAATGTTCCAAAACAACTGAAACTCCCGAGGAATCTCAGCCCGCCACTTTCACCGACTACCAGTCTGCCGAGACCTGGATCAAAGAGAACCACAAAGCCGAAACCATCACCCCTGATTCCAGCCTCATCAAAAAAATATAATACTACCCAGCAGAACTTAGCGGCTACCTCATCATTTATCTCCACCGAGGAAAAGCCCCCACCCTGCTCTACCAGAACATCAACCAACAGCTCTGGGATGCCTTCAAAAATGCCTCCAGCAAAGGTAAGTTTTACAACAAAAATATCCAAGGCGAAGAAAACTTCATAATAGTGGTGAAAAAGTAGTAACAAAAAAGCTTACCTCAGGTGAGATAAGCTTTTTTTGTCTGCATTTCCTTTAATTGATAAAGAAATGGCATCCCGTAGGGGATTCGAACCCCTATTGCCGCCGTGAAAGGGCGGAGTCCTAACCATTAGACGAACGGGACGCTGTAATGGGTGCGACTAGCGCGGGCGCAAAAAACCATAAACCTGAGCTTTCCGCAAGCTCTTTTTTGTATTTCGAGCAACTTTAGTGAAAACTAACCCATTTGTCGGACCAAGCCCCTTCATTTTAGCTCACTCCCCCTCATCGGGTGATTTGCAGAGAGTTCCCCCTCCTCTACCAGCCCCATCTTGAGCGCCTCTTTCATTGGCACTGGCTTGGCCTGGCAGACCTTTTGCCAGTCTGGGAAATTCCATCTATTTGGGAACCCCTTACACTGGAAAGGCTTCACATCCTGGATCGTGCAGCGGTCATTCTCCAGCATGATGCACTCATGGTTCTCACGCTCTATCAGTGATAAGCCATTGCGGTTCATCCGTAGTCGCGTGAATTTCTGGATGAAATCATCCTCATCCATCTCCAGAAATTTCGCAATAGCCGTCACCTCATCATCCTCCACCCGCACATCGCCAGGCCATTTGCAGCAAGCAGTACAGCGGTCACATTGATACCATGTCTCTGGATCTGATTTAATCTCTTTAGCCATCTTCCTAATCTCTCAATACCTACACTCCTTTAAGATACAGCAGATAATATCAACGCTGCAGATACTGCGTGGATCTTGTTGCCGCTACCGGCCTTGTAATCAAATTATAATAAACCATCACCTTACCCTGATACGCTCTCCACTTCGGTCCTGGCCTACCATTATCGAGCAAGAAATGCGGGCAGTTCTTATGTGGTGTGCTAGTTCCTGCGCGTGGCCAATGATAATGAGGCACCACATTTCTGATCGGAATGCCATGCCGCTTCATCAGATAGGCGGTCAACTTCGCCGTCCTTTCCAGTGTTACGGATCGGCTATTTCCACGGTTCTCACACATTTCTAATCCTAGCGAATAATTATTCCCTGGACCATTGAAGTCCGCATGCTCGCCCTGCTCATTGTCTGGTAAATGCTGCACCACCCGGGATTCATCGATGCTGTAATGCCAAACAAGATAACCTATCCTATTTCCCCCCTTGTGTTTATAAGCGCGGAGCTTTCCATTTTTTAGTGCTAAGCTATGCTGTAAGGCATCCGCTCCAGTACTATAGTTCTGCGTGCTATGAATCGTGATATACCGCGGTGTCATCTTACGTTTATATTTCCTAGCGTGCCGACCAGAAGGGATCAGGTCGCGCTTTAAATTCACCTGTCTAAGTAGCTGGCTCGATGTCATCGCCGGACTACCCATCGCCATACCTGGCTGATTCATCGCCACAGGCTGAGAGGATGAAGAAGAATAGCGAGGTGGCCCAAGTCCACCACTGCACGAAGTCAGCGCAACAGTCATCACTGCTACAAATAAAATATTGAGGCTGAAATGAATAATCATACTTCTAAATCATTACCACACCATCGTTAGATAGCGAGATTTCATTATCAAAAAAACGCGCCTTTCATCTCTCGCTCCAGTGTGCTAATAAATCCTCCGCTTGAAACACTCAGAACACATTCACTGCGCTCTTACCCAAGCACTGCAGCACTCAGACATAAGCCATGCACTGGCTTCCACATCATCATCTGAGCTGGCACCACTGTGCCTAGCAGACACAGATAGACACTCTGGTCTCTCATTCATCATCGCCGCCGCCGCCCACCAGCACGGTGAGAAATTCAATTCATCACGAGTTTGGTTCCTATCAGATCAACCTAGGCTCAACCAAGCCCTCACCGCGGAACTCGACTTCTGGAACATCAAATCTCAGATCCTATTAGCAAAAAACACCGACTCCTCCTCCACTGAGCTCGATGACCCAGAAGCGAATGCGGATCGACTCCACACTCTCTCAAACATAGCCTCTGGATCACAGGAACTCATCATCACCTCCCATTTCGACTCCCCCTGCCCATCTCCTAATGCCATCTCTCTCCAAGACTCCATTCTAACAACTGGCGCAGAGCAAGACCCAGACCTCCTCATTAAACGGCTCGAAAAAGCAGGATTCGAACGAGTGGATCATATCCATAACCGTGGTCAATACGCCCTCCGTGGCGGCATTTTAGACATCTATACCTGGCAAGCACCATTCCCTGTTAGAGTCGAGTTTTTCGATACAGAAATAGACTCCATCCGCGAGTTTGACCTCAATACTCAGACTTCCATCCGCAAAATAACTAAAGCCCAGCTCCATCTAACAGAGTCAGAAGAAACTGCCACAGTAGCTGACTATATTGGCGAAAACGACCTCATCATCACCCTCAATGTAGAAGAACTTTCCACGCTCTTCACCCACCACCTAAGAATCAGCTCAGACCCCCTCGCAGAAATATCAATCCACCCCTCACCCCTCGGAGCCTTCGAGGCGGGCGACTTCGTCCTCCAGCAAAACAAGCGTCACGCCTTCACCAAGCAGCTTGCCGAGTGGAATACTGAGGACTGGAACATCCACCTCATCTTCTCTAACAACGGCGAGATAGAGCGCTTCACCGAGCTCATGGGTGACTCCATTTTAAATGGAATAGAAACCTCCATCGGAGAACTTGCTCACGGCTTCACCATCCCATCTGTTAGACTCACCGTCATTTCATCCGCTGAGTTATTCGGACGCTACCAAACCTCGAATAATCGCAAAAACACCCACCTCGAACACCAGCGTCGCGCTCGCGGGCAGGCAGACATCCTAGACATCGAGAAAGGCGACCTCGTCGTCCACACCGAATACGGCATCGGCAGGTTCCAAGACATCACCAAGGACCCCGACGGCACCGAGGAAATCAACATCCGCTACCGCGACAAAAGCATCCTCTCCGTACCCATCGATCAAGCCCACCTGCTCGCCAAATACGTCGGTATGGGCGGCAAGACCCCCACCCTTTCCAAGCTAGGCGATGCCAAATGGTCACGCGCACGCAAGTCCGCGGAGAAATCCATCATGGACTACGCCGCCCAGCTGCTCCGCCTCCAGGCCGAGCGCCAGGTCAAAAAAGGCATCGGTCATCCACCAGACACCAAGTGGATGTGGGAATTCGAGAACTCCTTCCGCTACACCGAAACCCCAGACCAGCTCACTGCCATCGAAGATGCCAAGGCTGACATGGAATGCCCCAAGCCCATGGACCGACTCATCTGTGGCGACGTCGGATTTGGCAAAACAGAAGTCGCCATCCGCGCCGCATTCAAAGCAGTCACCGGAGGCAAGCAAGCTGCCATTCTCGTCCCCACCACCGTCCTCGCAGAGCAGCACTGGCGCACATTCCGCGAGCGCATGAGTGACTACCCCATCCGCATCGAACTACTCAACCGCTTCCGCAAACCAGCAGAAGTCCGCGCCACTCTCAAAGGCCTCGCAGACGGCTCCGTGGACATCGTCATCGGCACTCATCGGCTGGTTTCAAACGACGTCCATTTTCACGATCTAGGAGTCGCCATCGTGGATGAGGAACAACGCTTCGGAGTGAAGCACAAAGAAAAATTCAAAGAACTCTTCGCAGGCATCGACCTCCTCACTCTCTCTGCCACCCCTATTCCCCGCACCCTTTATCTCTCCCTCATGGGCACGCGAGACATGTCCACCATCGACACCGCACCACCAAACAAAGTTCCCGTCCAGACCTCCATCTGCGGCTACGATGAACGCATCATCCGCACCGCTATCACCCGCGAAATGGATCGTGGCGGGCAAACATTCTTCCTTCACAACCGCGTCAAAACCATCGAAGTCATGCGGGACAAAATCCACGCTCTCGTCCCAGATGCCAAGATCGTCATCGGCCACGGACAGATGGAAAAAGATGAACTCGAACAAGTCATGCGAACCTTCGTCAATGGCGACGCAGACATCCTCCTAGCCACCACCATCATCGAGAGCGGTATTGATATCCCCAACGCCAACACCATCATCATCGACCGAGCCGACCGCTTCGGCCTAGCCGACCTCTACCAGCTACGCGGCCGCGTAGGCAGAGGAGCCCAGCAAGCCTACGCGATCCTCCTCATCCCGCGCGACCTCACCGTAGGAGGCGATGCCACCAAGCGCATCAACGCCATCAAACAATACACCGCACTGGGCTCAGGCTTCAAAATAGCCATGCGCGACCTAGAGATCCGCGGCGCAGGAAACCTCCTCGGCACCAAGCAGTCCGGCCATATCTCCAGCGTAGGATTCGACCTCTACTGCCAGCTCCTCCGCCAATCTATCGAGCGACTCAAAGGCAACAAAAACGCCATCCGCATCGACGTCACCCTCCGCGCAGACTTCCTAAACTTCACCGAAACCGCCCGTGACATCGACCTCCCGGTCGATAAGTCCCCTCACCATGCACAGCATTTAGATTGCTTCATTCCAGCCGCCTACATGACCGAGCCCACCATGCGTATCCGCGCCTACAAGCAGCTCGCCGAAGCCGCCACCGAGAAAGTCATCAACCAGCTCAAAGAAAACTGGCAGGACCAATACGGCAAGCTCCCATTCCCAGCCCAGAACCTCCTCCAGACCACCCTCCTAAAGATATCCGCCGCCCGCGCCAACGTCACCAGCATAGAGATAAAATCCCAACGCCTCATGCTGACGCGCAACAACCAATACATCATGCTCTCCCAGACAAGATTCCCGAGGCTAACATCCAGTAACCCAATAAAAAAACTCGCCGAAGCAACAGAGATGTTACGCGGGATTTAAGTCACCACTTCCGCCATACTCATTCTATTTAGCTTCTTTACTAGACGCTTTCTCTGTCATGATCAGCATGCTTAGAGGGATAATAAAGAAAAATAATCCTATGCCTGGGACAAGCCAGCTTCCTCCACTAAGCCCTCTCTCTAAGACACTGGTCTCAGGAGCGACAGGGTCATAGAAGACGGCTACTTTTTGACCTGAAGGGTAGCGATTTACTATCTTTCTCGCCCTACTTCGGTCACTCGTGCTCATCTCACTAATAGTTACTTTATCTCCTTTGTAAGTCTGATTATTAATTACATATTGATAGCTAACGTCAGCTCCATAAGTGACGCTATCGTCGCCATCATTAATAGTTATTTTACTTTTAAGAATCATTCCCTCTATACTCGGCCAGGTCTCACTGTCCTTTGCGGTTTTGATACTGGACACGCCCACAGTAATCATTCCTAACCCTATTGCCAGAAAAGCCCCTAGAAATGCTCTTAAAAACCACTTACCGCCTTTGATATCCTTTAGATCCACGGTTGATGTATAAATAGGTACTTCATCTGGTGAAATTTCTAGCAGTAACGTATAGTCAACTGGCGTATTCTCCACCTGAATCGAGCCGCCATAACCACTGCTATGTGATCTCTCGGATAGTTGTTGAGATGAAGTAGTTTCTGGCTTAAGCCAAATATTCACTTTATGTTTCACCACCGCCGACACATCCTCATTTACCCAACTGAAGAGCTTCAGCGTCTTAGAAGTAGCTTCCCCTCCCTCTAGTTTCACAGAATAACGCTCCACACCATTGCTTGATCCGCTAGATTTAACCTTTAGTCTTTTAAAGCTAGATTTTCGGTAAGTAGTTTTCTTTTGGCTCACTCCTCCACGCAGTTTTTCTTTGACGATAGTGTCGTATTTAAAGGTGTATTTCTCAGTTGTTCCAAATTTTGTTAGACCCCAAACAAATACCACTAGTGAAACTATAGCGATCAGCAGTCCCACGACACCAAAAATAGGATCACCATTACCTGCCCCAAATCCTATCCATATGAAAATGCTACTAAAGATCATCCCGGTCAGACCACTGAGAAACATACTCTTGCCGATCACTGAACCACTTTTTTCAATGACAAAATCATCATCATCTAACAGAGAAATATTCACTCCTTGTTTTAAAAATTTCCTTTCCGTCCCGCGTTCGTCTTCTCCCTCGTCAGGAATGAAATACATCTCTTCCATTTCTTGCCCTGTAGGCAAACCGCCTTGCTTGGAGAGCTCCACTAACATTTCACTCGCTAACCACCTCAATTCATCTTCTTTATATTCCTTAGAAAATTTGATCCCATTCCCTTTTCTCGCTTTCACAAGTAGACCATAATCAGATTTACCGTTTGTCTCAGAATTAGAATATAAACCCACACCATACACATTACCCCTCTCTAACTTCTCGGTAGATTCTTTTCTCAAGAACCTCTTCACCACTGCCACCGATCCATCACATAAGCACACTAGGTAAGAGGTATAGCGCGTTTTATAACCAAGATAAGATGCCACCCCCCCTATCAACACAAAAACCCCAAGAAACGCTGTGAGACCCAAGACTTCCCACAAAGAAGATATCGAGGATGTATCACCATCCCCAGTCATCGCGGTATAGACTGTCAACGCCAATATAAGCAATGGTAGCCCACCGAAAAAAAAGCCACATATCATCAAAAATCCTACGCCTTTCTTGGCTGGAATTTCCCACTCCTGACCGTTACCTGACTGCCTTGCAGAAATATTACTTTTTGGTGGCTGCGTATTCATCGTGAACTCATTTATAGATGTCTCGGCAAAATTTGTCATCACAAATTCTCAATTTTCAGCTTAAGAATAAAGGTGGAGGCGACACCGATACTATCATTACTTCGGATGGGACATTACTAGACGGGCCGCTCCCAAAATAACATTCCCCCCTTTACACCAAACAATTTGATAGGTATCACAGGGACATGAATCAGACCACGAGAGTAGGAATTATTGGCTCTGGATTTGCGGAAAAGCATGTCCAAGCGCTTAACCAAATCCAAGACGTCGAGATAGTGGCGGTCTGCTCAAGAAATGAAGGAACCGCCAGAAATCTTATTAATCAGAGTAATGGCCAAAACGCTACTTATTATGCATTTGATCAGTATCTAGGAATGCTGCGCTCTGAGAAATTAGATGCCGTCTACATTTCTCTCCCTCCATTCCTTCACGGAGAAATAGAGATTGCCTGTTCTGAACATGTGAAAGGTTTGTTCATCGAGAAGCCTGTGGCTCTGGATTTAGAAACCGCAGGGAAAATGTTAGACTCATTCCAGCGCGCCGAATCTATCGTTAGCACTGGATACATGAATCGCTATCGCACTAATATCCAGTCAGCTAAATCCTATTTTCGCAATGACCCCGCCCTTCTCTATAATGGTGCTTGGTGTGAGGACATGCCACCGCCTTACTGGTGGAGAAGACGTGAACTCTCAGGTGGTCAGCTCACAGAACAATGCACCCACATCATCGATGCCGTTCGTTTTCTCAGCGGAGAAATCCAGCAAGTGCAGGCTTTGTCTACCCGCGGATTTATCACCGATGTAGAAGACTACAACGTCGATGACGCCATGGTCATGAACTTCATGTTAGAAAATGGTGCCACTGGCAGCCTCCAGACCTCATGCTTCACCAAGTCTGCAAGCCATGCGGCGATGGGGATTTATCTAACAGCAGCCTCCAGAGAAAAAGTCTATCGCTTTGACTCCCACGCCTGTGATCTCACCATCCAGCATGATTCCTCTAGATCAGAACAGATCGTATCAACTGATGATCCTATCCTACTTGAGAACCAAGTCTTCATCAACGCACTCATATCAGGCGACTCTAGCAAAATACTCTCACCGTTCCAAGATGCTATAGAAACGCTCAAAGTAAGCTTAGCCGCTGACCTTTCTATCCAAGAAAAGCGCAACGTAAAGATCGCTGAGCTTTAGACAGGGTCAATACACTAGGAAGTTTTTAGACAGAATTAACAGAATTTCGCAGAATTCTACAGAATTTCTCAAAAGAGTCAGCTGGAAAAAGGACGAATCCTTTCATTCACTCTGGAATATCGCGAGTCCATTGTCCTTCATTGGTTAATTCTGGAAAATTCTGTCAAGCGCCGCAGGCATCAACCTAGATACTCTCCCTAACAACCCAAACCCATCTAGTTAGCAACAACCGTCAGGGCATCCAGAAATATGTTCGTCATTCCACCATGAATGGCACAGCGCGGTTTGCTCGGCGATCAAACCCTACCGTAGAGCCCATTTCAAGCAACCGCTTCTAGCTTAGAACCGGTTGTTTGATGAGAACTTGTTATTACCAGAATGCTGCGTAGAGAAGGATCGTGGCGAACACCACTGCATAGCCGAGTATCTTCGCTCCCTTTGATGTCTCTAGGTTTATCTCTTCGTTGACCGGCATAGTCACTGGCTTCTCCATTGGCTTAACAATAGTGAGAATGATACCCGCAAGCATCACGATAAAGAAACAAATTGCCATGCGATCAAGGAACGCGATCTGGTCAGCATACCACCAACCATTCTCAACAATGATATCACCGAGGACCCACTTAAACATTCCGTAGGCAATCACATTGAGACCGATTCCAATAGCACCGAAGTAACGTGGGGTGCGAGGTGAGAAGAATCCAAAGATAAAGACGGCAAGAATACCTGGTGAAATGAACCCTTGGAATTCCTGAATGTAGGCAAAGATACTCGCAAAGTTATCTAAACTAGGAGCAACAAGAGCGGCCATCAAAACAAAGATTACCACGAAGGATTTACCCACTTTCACTAGCTTTCTTGAGTCGGTAACTCCTGAGAACTTAGCATATAAATCCATCGTTGCGATCGTGGAGGCTGAGTTCAGCATCGAAGCTAGCGAGCTAATCACTGCTCCACAAAGAGCAGCTAAAATGAACCATGAAATGTAAGGTTTATCTTTGATTAGATTTCTCACCAGCACTGGGAAGGCAGAGTCATAATCGTAACCTACTAAGGTTGCACCTACCGTGAGTTCACCATTATTCTCTATGGCCTGATTTGATAGATAATTGATTCTGTCCATGTCGGTAACAGCAAGTTCATTTAAGTCAGTCACACCCTTCGCTTTTCGTTGAGTGGTGATCGCTAATGTCGCTGCCTCAGGAGTCATCCCAGCAAGTTTACTATTCCCCGCTAAGATGCCGGTAATGAGTTCAGGCTGACGCTCGGTGAATGCTGCATCCACAACCACGGTTTGCTGTGCGCTAAGTTCCTCTAAAGCTTTGTTATTCTTTCCAGCCGCCGAGTCATGCAGGTCAGCAGAGAATAAATTGAAGGCTAAGATACCAGGAATCACCACAATAAATGGTATAATCAGCTTCAACGTCGCGGCAAAGACAATCCCTTTTTGGCCCTCCGCTAGCGACTTAGAACCCAAGGTTCGCTGAACAATGTATTGATTCAATCCCCAGTAGAAAAAGTTAGGTATCCAAAGGCCTACGAGTAGCGCAGTCCATGGAATGTCTGAATCTTCCTTTGGTCTTATCATGTGCATCTTTCCTCCAGATCCGTTCGGCCCATTAACCGCAACGGCTTCTCCATCTACTCCATCATTGAGCAGCGTAATTCGCTCCCAGGCTCCGGCTCCTTCTAGGTCCTGCACGGTGGCATTTGAATTCTGAACCTTAGTCAGGATAAGTTCCTCTGCTGGTTTGTCTGCAATGGCACCAAACGCAAACCACATCACGATTACTCCACCAAGAATCAATGAAGCTCCCCAGATAAGATCCGTCCAAGCACAAGCTTTTAAACCACCAATAAACACATAAACTGCTGCCAATGCCGCGATCGCCCAGCACATCGCTGTGAGGTTACTCAACACTGGGACTTCGTGGTAATATTCAGAAACAAACTTAGCACCAGAATAAATAACTGATGAAGTGGCTACGAAAACTAAGGTCACGATCGCGGGAATAGCCATCGCTAAACGAGCGACTCCATCGAAGCGGTATTCGAGAAATTCAGGAATGGTGTAGAGACCCGCTTTAAGAAATTTAGGTAAGAACCAGAAGGCGACAACGATCAATGTCACCGCAGCAATCCACTCATAAGAGGCGATTGCCATGCCTAGCCAGTTAGCCGATGAGCCGGACATGCCCACGAACTGCTCAGTAGAAATGTTCGCAGCAATCAATGAGAAACCTACCAACCACCATGTGAGTCCGCGACCCGCTAAGAAATAATCTGCCGTGGTCTGCTCACCATCTCCATCACTATCTCCCTCTCGACTCTTCCAGATACCTATTGCAATGACTCCTACTACAGCGATGATAAACAGCGATACTTCTAATGCGTGCATAATATATTTTTTGGTTTTTTTGGTTTTTAACTATTATTTAACAGAACTGATAAGTGGCGCTGTAGTAATCCCATCGACAGTACGACAAGAATGTATCGCAAATGACTCTGCGAAACGAGGATGGCACAGTGGGTAGGTTGCTGTCACGGCAATTTTTAGTGCTTTAAAGGCATCTGCCATGATCAATGCTCCGCTAGCCCCTTTATCTCCACCACCAAGCATGCGTTCTCCCAGCACCCCAGGCACTGTGCGAGCAATGTCACAAATCGTCTCCAGTTCAGGGCCGCTAATCACATAATCATCGCGGAGCCCGATCCC
>Ga0307981_1001043_pt1 | contig 26237 bp, 19 predicted proteins | sample OrgLakmetagen987_FD_201849 | JGI IMG/M metagenome (GOLD analysis project Ga0307981, IMG submission 201849) | Saline water microbial communities from Organic Lake, Antarctica - #987 | ecosystem: Environmental > Aquatic > Non-marine Saline and Alkaline > Saline | place: Antarctica: Organic Lake... | reverse complement strand
CTAACCCTAACCCTAACCCTAACCCTAACCCTAACCCTAACCCTAACCCTAACCCTAACCCTAACCCTAACCCTAACCCTAACCCTAACCCTAACCCTAACTTGGGTGATTTGCTTGAGTTTACCAAGAGGTCTCTCCTATTCTCAGGTGCCTTCCTTGACTTAACAGACTTAAGTGATTTGTTTGATTTCGGAGATTTTGGTGATTTGCTTCACTTTACCAGGAGGTCTCTCCTAGCTAGTCTTCGGTGCCTTGCTTGACTTAACAGACTCAGGTGATTTGCTTGACTTCGGAGACTTCATGGGTGTTTTGCTTGACTTTACCGAGAGGTCTCTCCTAGTCTCAGGTGCCTTGCTTGACTTAACATACTTAGGTGACTTGCTTGACTTCGGAGACTTGGGTGATTTGCTTGAATTTACTGAGAGGTCTCTCCTAGTCTTAGGTGTCTTGCTTGACTTAATATACTTAGGTGATTTGCTTGACTTCAGAGACTTGGATGATTTGCTCGACTTTCCTGAGAGGTCTCTTCTAGTCTTGTTAGGTGCCTTGCTTGCTGACTTATCAGACTTGGGTGATTTGCTTCACTTTACCAGGAGGTCTCTCCTAGTCTCAGGTGCCTTGCTTGACTTAACAGATTTAGGTGATTTCCTTGACTTCGGAGATTTGGGTGATTTGCTTCACTTGGGTGTTTTGCTTGACTTTACCGAGAGGTCTCTCCTAGTCTCAGGTGCCTTGCTTGACTTAACATACTTAGGTGACTTGCTTGACTTTGGAGACTTGGGTGATTTGCTTGAGTTTACTGAGAGGTCTCTCCTAGTCTTAGGTGTCTTGCTTGACTTAATATACTTAGGTGATTTGCTTGACTTCAGAGACTTGGATGATTTGCTTGACTTTCCTGAGAGGTCTCTTCTAGTCTTGTTAGGTGCCTTGCTTGCTGACTTATCAGACTTGTGTGATTTGCTTCACTTTACCGAGAGGTCTCTCCTAGTCTCAGGTGCCTTGCTTGACTTAACAGATTTAGGTGATTTCCTTGACTTCGGAGATTTGGGTGTTTTGCTTGACTTTACCGAGAGGTCTCTCCTAGTCTCAGGTGCCTTGCTTGACTTAACAGACTTAAGTGATTTGTTTGATTTCGGAGATTTGTGATTTGCTTCACTTTACCGAGAGGTCTCTCCTAGTCTTCGGTGCCTTGCTTGACTTAACAGACTTAGGTGATTTGTTTGATTTCGTAGACTTGGGTGATTTGCTTGACTTTACTGAGAGGTCTCTCCTAGTCTCAGGTGCCTTGCTTGACTTAACACTTCGTAGACTTGGGTGATTTGTGATTTGCTTGTCTTTACCAAGAGGTCTCTCCTAGCTAGTTTCAGGTTCCTTGCTTGACTTAGATCTTATGGGCTAAAAAACAGTAAAATTAAAGATATAATGTTAGTCCAGCATCATCCACGACAGTATTCATAGCAAATCTTAATCCTTTTTGAGCCAATGTTACATTTTATGGCTTTTACAAAATTCATTGTATAGTTTCAGTTTGGTCGAGGGAAAGAAAGGGGAATATAGCCCTATATAAAAGTACCTCCATATCCGTTTGTGCACCTATCTATGTTTGTATTACACCAATCACCCCCTTCCGCCACTCCATTGTGCCCCTGCCAGTTGCAGTAATCAGAAGGGGCGGGGACAGTCACAGGAGCTTGAGTCGAATTATTGACTGATGATGTGGTTGGGGAAGTTGTAACTCTAAGTGAAGGACGAGCACTTGGGCTGGCTGCTGTAGGGCTGGAAGTGGAAACTAGATCCATCGTAGGTCTGAAAGTAGGAGCGCACCATAATCCATTACACGCCTCACAAGATCCTTTAGATATGCCGCACCAGAAACCAGCGAAATAAGAGTTTCCGAATTCAGTAAATCTAGAGCAGCCCATCAGATCCGTAGCGGCAGTATGGCTCTCGTCCTGGAGATGAACTGGGCGATGGAGGGCTTGGAGGTGGTGGAGGAGGATTAGATCCATCGTCCAAAGGCTGCCAAACCTCGGGGGTCGTTCCGATTGGAGGATAACTATCGCCATTCTCCTCCCAGCAGCTAAGATGGTGGTCGAGCTCAAATGGACACTGCACTTCTTCATTCGAGACAAGGGAATTGTCCCACTTCAAAAATAAAAAGTTTTCGCATCCTGCTCTGAGAATCGGATCACTAAAGTTGCTGCACATGCAACTTTCGGAAGGGTTCTGACTATCAATCATCCAGCTCGAACACGCCTGGAAACCATCAATCTCAGCTGTTTCATGAGTCCCACAGGTATGTGAGAAAGAGTCAACATCAAATCCTGGGGCAGCGATATCAAAGTATGATTTACCATCACCGCAAATTCTTCATTTTCAGATGGACAAAGAATGGCTCCCTTCAGTACTAATGTTGTAGCATGGCTGTACCCTGCAATATTGGCAGTACCGGTAACTTTCCAGCAGCCTGATCCTCTCCATTCAACATTTGTGTCCTCGGCATTGAGAAGAGTAGGTGAGACTGCTGCTGTACCATAATATTTAGCATTATAAGGGTTTTTGGTTGGAGCATCAAACATTGCATTGCTGTAACAATGAGCGAGTGTTGTATTATTATTCTCCTTGGTAAGGTAAGCACAGCCATGGGCTCCTCCAGAGCAGTCCCAGTATCTAGTGGTAGTGACCTGCTGAGATGGTGGAGGTGACAGAAAGGGTGGGGATGGTGCAGAGACGGGTGCAGAGATGGGGGGTGTGACACGAGAAGGAGTACTCGAAGCCACTGATCCTGTAGCAAGAACGGTTACTTCTGCACAATTCCAAAGACTATCGACACAAAATTAGAATATTATTTCAGTTGATATACAAAAATAGGACATGTGTCCAAACATAAAATAACATACCTGCTGCTCAGGAGTATCTTCATCTCTGTTACCAGCGCGATCGTACAAATGTACATCCTTGCAATTATATAGATATCCATCCGAACGCAACCAACCTTTCTCATCTACTAACCAAGAACCAATAACTGAGTTTTTGTGTCCAGGGGGATGACAAGAATTAGCAGTAATATATCTCCACTGCATCAGTACTTTATCTCCTTCGAAATCTCTGATACCTTCAGGAATCTTGTATACAAAATGGAACTCCTTTAGACCAACACTAGGGAGAGTTATAAGTAGACGAAGAATAATTTGTGAGTTTAACCATCACAATAGTATACTGCACATTTCATAACAATCATGATCTTATTCGGCCAAATATCCACGAACAGGATAGTTCTCGTCCTTTGGGATATCATAACCAGTAAGATCCCTCACATATTCCAATCGATGATCCTAGAGACCTTCCTTAATTGGGACCGGATTATTTTCTCCTGCTTTGCACCAAGTAAAGTTCCACCACATGACCCTGTATATGAAAAAAAATCAGTCACGTGCTGATATCTAATCGTAACTCCATGTCAGAGCAGGATGGAGAGGCTGAGCTGATGGTGGCTGATTACTTAATGGCAGCTAGCATTTCGTTAGCAGTTGACGGCGGCAAGGCAACTTTGATTGGGAACTTCACCACTGGTGATGGCGGAGTGACTGAGGTCTTTTCAGGTGACTCCACGTCACCACAGGATGGAGGGGCTGCTACTGGTGTCATAGTTGTGGCTGATGATGGATACATATGGATGATGCCAGTCTCAGTCCTGTGGAAATATACAATGGTGGTAGTATGGGCAGTGAATCCTGATAAACAAAAAATTGATGAACATGATTTCAGTGGATGATGAAGATAATATTCCCGGTGTAAGATAATGAGCTTTTTGCAAAACGTGTGGGCAGTTGATAAATATGACGTTATATTCGCATTTTATTAAATTTATTGTGCAATTTTTCAAATTGATTTTTGTCGTAATACTCTTTTTTCAAACTATCAACTGCCAACTGCCAAGAGCATCAGGCATCATCGATCATCGGTGACATCCGACACATCCCCACGACGACGGTAGAGCCATCCATCACAATTCACAAAACTCAAATCACAAATCACGAAGCGTAGATATCAGCCCAAACGAATTAATCCAGTTTATCATGAGAGGTTCCACCGCATCTCTGTTGGTGACAGTGACACTAACAGCCTTGAGTTCAATTGCAGTAGTCGCATTTCAATTCATCAGTCCTTTCTCTTCAAGAATATCTTATTTGGAGGAATCATCAACGATTCGGAATCACTGTTTCTCTTTGCCAGTACCAGTACTATCAATGCCAATGCAACAACAACATCAACAGCAATATCAGCAACGACATTTGGCTTCTGGCGGTAATTGGAAGAGTCGACTGTTCTATGCATCATCATCGTTGCCAGATACGTCGGATCCCTGTATGATTCTAAATCTTGATCCGGGTTCTGCTGATATCAAAGAGATCAAGAGAGCGTACCGTCGGATGGCACTCAAGTATCATCCTGATGCCATTACTTCCTCTGGTGCTACTGAAGAAGAACGTCAAATTGCAAATGATGATTTTGCTAGAATCAATGCTGCCTATGCTTTCTTGAGTGGCAAGTCAACCGACAAACCCATTTATAATACGAACAAGAACAGCAATAAACAGCAACAAAGGTATCCTTCTACTCCTGGTGCTAATCCTAATCCTACTGGTACTACCACTACTCGCACTGGCGTTAATAGCAATAGCAATAACAATAACCAGCGTCCGCGCACTTCTTCTCATCATCAGAGAACGGCATCCCATCATCAGAGAGTGAATGTCAACATGAGAGATGTCACTGGATTCGATATTAATGGGAACCCGCGTAGCACCAGTGCTTCCAACCAGAAAGCTGATACGTCCACGCATACAAAAGCAAAACCTAAAAAAAATCCATTCACATCCCCTCACAGTGCAAATGTCAATGAAAGGGCCAATGCGCAAAAACATGATTTCTATTCCAGCGCAAGGGCAAGGGCTCGTGATTTGAAAAATAATGCCGCCTCTCCATCCAAACCTCGCTCTCCTACAACACGTACACGTGCTCATGCTCGATCCCAATCTCGTGCCCGTACCACCAATGCAGCTGCCACGTCCAACCCTAAATGGGGACGTGCCACAAGTTCCACACCTGCATCGGCATTCTCCTCCAACTCAGACCCCAACAGATTCCATGTCAAGACGCACAAACGGAAACACATTCATGTCAACCATGCGACTTCCAAGAATAACCTTGGATTCGCCAGGGGAAATCTTGTGAAAATTATTGGAGGATCTTACTCTCACAGGACTGGGACCATTACCAATATGTATCCTACCATGGTCAAGGTTGCCATCAGTCCTACCATGGATGTACTTGTTGAAAATAAATATGTTCATCATATTACTGAGGAAGAATTGGAAGCAACTAGCGATGATCGTGCAAGTGATGGGACAAGTGGTAGTGTGCATGATATTCGTGACTCGTCTTCGTGGACATCCTCATGGAAGACGACTCAGTCGTCGTCTCCGAATCCTCCAAGTGCTGACTCTCTTGTTGATACTACTGGAACTTATTCTGCAGGAAGCACAGCCAGTCACCATGGTGGAAGTGGCAGTTATTCAAATGCATACTCAAGAGCACATGGGCATGGGCATGGGCATGGGGATCAACATGATCTAAATAAAGGGAACTGGGTGGAAGATATTCGAGGATCCAATGACCATGCTACCAATGTCAATGATAATGTCAATCGCAATGGAAATGTTAATAGCAATGATTCGTCCACATTAAGTGAGAACAATGCTGCCGATTATTCGTCGAGCCATGGCAACCATAAACATGATATTGGAAGTTATTCATGGACACCTTCCGCTGAAACAGCACCTAAAAAGGAAGATATATATTGTGCTCAAAACGATGAGGTGCAGGTCAATGCACATGGACATGTGCATGAACATGCTCATGGTAATCATCACCAGGTAGAAGTCCAGTCCGAGATGGAAGATAAAAGTACGACAAGCTTCATCGAAAAGAGCAAATGGCTCTTGATTCCAGGAGGAATCGTTGCATGTGTCGTGCTGGGTGTTGCGGAGGGTGTTTTACCTGGTGTCATGCTACTTGGATTGGATGCAGTCACTTCGGTGATAAAATCTTTGAAACAGTAGAAAGTGGAAGGTTTAGGGCAAACGAAGTGGATCGTATCTATTTGAAGCAGATGCGATTTACCTTCTTCGTTTCGGTTAGGCTTGCTGTGAGAAGATTTGTAATCTTCTCGTGAGATGATTCGTTTCAGTTCCCTCCACCTCCGTCATCGGCCACTACAACAACATGAATAGTGCACTTGAATTTGATTGCAAAAAGAATAAAGGCTATAGGAATTGATGATTGACTTATTCTAGTGTAGTATTCCAGTGTAGTGCGGTGTAGGAAATGTTTTCAATTATGTACCTACCACTGTCTTGGTGTCTTTGCTTTCAATTATTGCATTACAAGAAGTCTTGAATAATAATAATGCCGAAGAATCATCATCCTGAATATTTTGTTTGTTCGCTGTTGTTCGTGCATATTTTCAAGTATCGTACTAAATTGGCCATATATATGAAAATTATCATGTTAACGGATATGTTGTATGGTATGGTAGCCCGCCCCCCCCACAACAACGAACGCCAACGATTGAAACACATCCTGCCATCATGTCGCCATGTGCCGTGTCCTGAATGTAGATAGTGTTGAATGCTGAATTCTGTACATAAAGTAAAGCAGGCACCAGCACTGATTCCTGATTGACTGATTGACTGTTGACTTAAAGTAACTATCAGAATAGTAGACGCGTAACTTTTGTAGTATTAAAATGTTCAAGCGTAAGAAGAACAAGAATGGAGGATCATTGAAAGGCTTTGCTCCTACTACTGATGCCAATGCCAATGCTAATGCCATAAATACCAGTACTGGATATGATAATGCAAAATCAACGGGTACCAACGGCTCTGCTGGGAGATCGTCACTTCATGATGCAGCTATCGACATGACGTCTACGACTGCTAATAACTCTGCATCTACAAATGATAGTGAAACAGCCGTATCCTTCCTTGAATCCCTCAACGACACTGACGTCATTGAACGAGTCCGAACCACCATCAAACACTCCCATGTATTCAAACTGCCAACGCGACAATCTGGATCCATCGGATGGCGGGGAGCAGATTGGAAAGAAAAGGTATGGCATGGAACCGTCAAGGTTGTCGATAGAGGCAGTCTCACCGCTGTATTACTAGTTGACTCCCAGAAAAATACCATTTTCGCTGTATGCCCCATCAAAGAAGGTCTTAATTCTGTTGAAAGATGTGTTGACTCCAGTCGATACTTTGTGCTCAGGATTGAGAATCAGTTGGGCAGGCATATGTTCATCGGGCTTGCCTTTAATGAACGGAATGATGCGTTTGATTTCAATACTGCTATGCAGGATGCCAAGAAGGAACGTGATTTTGAATTGAATGGACATCTCCTAGTCAAGCAAGAAATGAATGATTTTACTAATACAGATTACTCACTCAAGAAGGGGGAGAAAATCAAGGTTAATATCCCAAAGAAACACTCGGAAGGGACACACAGTAACATGAACATGACAGGAAACGCTCTTGAAGATTCCAAGGATGGACAGTCGCAGTCACATGGAACCATGGCCTTTGCTCATTTCCAATCTGCCGCTTTTGATGGAAATGATTATAGTCCAGATAAAAGTTCTATGGAAGGGACTTCGCCTTCTACTCCCTCTGCTCCTGCCTCGGTTACAGCAAATAAGAGCAAAGCTAGGGAAAGCACGGGAAGCGCGACGGGAGGATTCATGCTCAAACCATCTAAGAAGGATACTCCAGCGAGGACACATTAATAACTTGGATAAAATCGAGATGAAAGGGATGGAAAGTTTGGTGAATGGCCAAAATTGTAAAGGTGCAGGGTATATATATAACATATGTATATCGATACAAAGCTGGATGTGTACTATTTTACCAAGAGCTGGTCGTGGACGGCTTCGTAAATACAAATAATAATGGTAAAAGATAGATTTCAAATACAAGACTTGCGCGGGTCGCATACCTTGGGCGCTGGACAAGTAATTGTAAGTAGGTACCACACCGTGTCGCGTTACATTCCATTTGCTTCTGCGCCGCGCTTGATTAGCTCAGATAGTTGTAGCTTCATGTACCTATGTAGTGTTTACACAATTTCAATTGAACACTCAATCTGTAAAGAACAACTGAAACTGGGAAACGCAAAAATTTGAAAGCTGACATTTCTTCTATTTTATTTTTTCTTTGCTCAAGTTTACATTCCTCCCATGCCCATACCTGCTCCCATTCCTTCGGCATCGAACATTGCTTGCTTCTCGGCCTCGGTCATTTCAATGGGGATTTCAGTTACAAGGCACTCAGTGGTCAAAACAAGACCTGCAACGGAAGCAGAATTCTCAATTGCATTGATAGTTACCTTTGCGGGATCAATTACTCCTCTCTCAAATAGGTCACAATATTCCATCTTTCCTGCATCCCATCCGTATCCAAACTGTTGAATCAAGAAAAGTATAAGAATTGAGATGAGCGAATGAATATTGACACATCGTTGAAATCATTCAAGACGCAGTGGTATTTGGCTGGTTGTAACACTCATTACGGTCAAGTGAGATACATATCAATTTCATATGAAGTCACTCGCATAAGCCAAATTTTATCATCATGATGTAAATAAATAGATAGCGCCAACCCCTTCCAATGAAACTTACTCCTTTTTCCATAGAGATTGCTTGAACCTTGGAGAGAACAACAGCACCCTCGATTCCAGCATTCTGTGCTACCTGCATACAGGGAGCAGCAAGAGCCTTGATCAAAATGTTGGCTCCAATTCTTTCATCATCGTTATCCATTGCTTCCAAGATCTTCTCTGCCATGGTAATTTGCAAATATGCAAGGACAGCTCCTCCTCCTGGAACAATTCCAAGCTCTCTTGCACTATCAACGGAGTTCAACGCATCTTCGTAACGAAGCTTCTTATCCTTAAGTTCAGTCTCGGTCGCAGCTCCAACCTTGATACGAGCAATTCCACCTCCAAGAGCAGCTATACGCTCAGTTGCCTTTTCTTTGTCGAAATCAGTATCAGCAGCTTCTGCCTCTCTACGAATTTGTGCCATACGAGCCTCAATCGCCTCCTCTTGTTTTCCATCAGTAACAATGGTAGTTAATTCCTTTGCGACGACAATACGCTCGGCAGTTCCAAGCATATCAAGGGTAACACTATCAAGAGTGATACCAACCTCTTCAGCAACATAGGTTGCACCAGTAGCAATGGCAATGTCCTGCAAATATTCCTTACGACGCATACCGAAACCAGGAGCTTTGATTGCAACAACATCAAGTACACCACGCATTTTATTCACAACGAGGGCAGAAAGTGCTTCTCCTGAAACATCCTCTGCGACGATGAAGATGGGTTCCTTGGACTTGACAAGCTGCTCCAAAAGGGGAACGATTTCGTTGACATTATCAATTTTAGCATCGGTAACAAGAACACGAGGATTGACGAGCTCGCAAACCTGACGTTCTTGGTCCTTGACAAGGTAGGGGGATACGAATCCACGGTCAATGGTGAGACCTTCGGTAAATTCAATTTCATCGAAAAGTGTTTGGGATTCTTCAATGACGGTGGATCCATTCTCTCCCACCTTTTCGAAAGCTTGTGCGATGATTCGTCCCATTTCAACAGATCCGGATGCGATGGTGGCAACATTTTTTAGGTCCTCGATTCCCTTGACAGGCTGCAGTTGATTTGAAATGAAGTTGTGATCATGAGCATGAATGTAGATGTAAGATTGTCAAAAGCGAGGTAGTAGGTAAAGAGAAGGAGAAGACGGTGAGTTTTTAAGATTTGAGAGGAGAATGAATTTGCTCTGAAAATAAATGAGGAGAGTCCCAATTTCAATATTAATATCAATGAGTATGAATATGAAGTCAACGCCCCCTTCAAAAGTGCAATCCAACGCAATGCAATCCAGTCCAATGCAATCCAATCCAATCCAATGCAACATAATGCAGTAATAAGAAACCAGAGGTTATCAATACTAAACGTACCTTTGCAATTGCCTTGATTTCATCTGCAATCATTCTAGCAGCCTTTCTAATTCCACTATTTAAAGCAACAGGATTGGTTCCAGCAGTGACAGCTCTGATTCCTCCATTGACAATAGATTGTGTCATAATCGTGGAGGTGGTGGTTCCATCTCCAGCATTGCTATCGGATTTACTAGCTACCTCCTGAATGAGCCTGGCTCCAACATTTTCCTCTGGATCTCTTAGGGAAATCTCTCTTGCAATGGTGACTCCATCATTGACAATTTCAGGAGCTCCGTAGTTACGCTCAAGAACAACATTACGTCCCTTGGGTCCAAGAGTGACCTTGACAGCGTTGGCAACCTGATTGATTCCACTGACGAGAGCTCTGCGCGAATCTTCTTTGAAGGAAACCTTTTTAGCGTCGAGTGATGTCGATGTCGATGTGCGAGAGTTAACGTTGACAGGAGCGAATGCAGATGCACCAGCAACGGCAGAAAGGAGGATGATTGCTTTGCAGAACTTCATGATTAAGTATCTAAAGTATTGGTGGATGAAAGAATAACTTAAGCTGAAGAATAAAAGTAAACTTGAATAGAATAGAATAGAATAGAAATTCGTTGGACAGATGGTGCGTGCGGTGCAGATGTTGCAAGAAGGCTGGCCAGCGAGCAAGTTAACAGTTAGAGTCTAACTCTTTCGAACGAAAAGAGGGAGGGAGGTCTTCACTCTTCACCTGTCTTCACGCTGAGACACGCGTTGGCTTGCTAATCGTAGGTCGCGTTTATTGATGTTTTGATGGCTCTCAGAGTACAGCTCAAGTCAGTACGTATGTAAGGATATTATGTGTATCGATCCAACACGGATACCAGTAATTGCGCTTGCTTCTGCTTGCTTCCTCTCTTCCTAATTATTTTCATTGAAGCCTGGATTGGATTCTAAACTTTACTAAAAGAATCCTATTAATTTCAATTCAAACAAGATCTCACAAGATTCAAAATGAAAATGGATATTATACGATTGCATCAAAGTCAAATGTCAATTGTCAATTGTTTATTACTTACAACATAATATTACATATTATACAGTAGCAGCATAATTGTGATTAGTACATTGCAAGCAATCATCATGATCTATCACAACAGGCCAGGTTTTAATTCTTCATCATTATGGCTGTTCGAGGAAACATGATATAATGAATCATCATCATGCTCGCTGGATCTTGATCATCTTCCTACCGACATCCATAATTTATATTATGTTCTGCTACTACTGTCACAAATTATGACACCACGGCTGGTCCTTTTGCTCCTCCCCTGCCAGCACATCCTACTGCTAGAACATCTTCATTTTGTACAACCGATAGACATGAACTACAGCATACGTCAACAATCAGACAGCACTGTCTATCCCAACTGAAGAATCGGCTTAATGATTTGAGAGCTTCTTGTGAAGAAACGGGATATTGCGTAATTTAGTATCCTACTTTCTTGCTAGTTTTGAGAGGTAATTGTCAAGATTGTTGGACCCTCTTGTTGCTGCATTCTTCTTGAGAATATTTTGCCATGATCAGACGATCAGAGTTAGAGCTTATAATTTTCTCTACATTTGCAAAACTTATGAAAGGCAATAAGCCAATTGAATATCCTTTTGACAAGCCAGCACAAAGAAACAAGCATCAAAGTAATGCTGTTCAAGAAGATTATGTGAAAAGAATAAGGGTGCTGTAGGCTACTCGCTAGCTAGCAACTCAAGAAGAAACACTGATGAGCTGTTGCATCTCGCTCCTCTTTTGGCAAGGTTACATAATATCACCAATCTCCTGTCCAAAGAGTGAAGAGCAAGGAATTCGACAATGGACCATGGACCATGGTATTTACGCAATCTAAGGGAAAAGTAAAAGAAATTGATCGATCATAGCATCATAGCAGCATAATCATCAATCATCACAGATTATCGTAGGCTTTACCTTCGTAAAAACCTTCGCCTCCCCCTTAATTATAATTGGGTATTATTTTAAGCCACACAATAAATACTCTCCTATCCTCTTTCCTTTTTGTTGTAACGTTGCAACGGCCGACCAACGACCAACGACCAACGACCAACGAATAACGAATAACAACCAACTTCTTGAGTGGTGGTGTCATATTTAACATAGATCACTGAAACTACAACCGAAACATAGCTATTTCTAGGATTCAAACGCAGCATTATCAAAATAGCAACAGACTCCCCATTTTCGTTCGAAAGAATGACGTCACTAGTCGATTCAGATCCTTCGATGATTCGATTGCCTTCACCGGCTGCAATGGACGGCATTACGGATCTTTGCTATATCCCCTGTTCTTCTACAACTAGCGCTAAAGATGTGAATGCTAATTCGAATGATAGAATCTTATTGGCGAGTAGTAGCTGGGACGGATGCATTCGAATTCACGATACAACCGAAATTGACAAAGGAGCTAAATTACTGACATTGCAAAATATGGAATCCGGTCCCATTCTTTCCATGGATGCGTATACCCTTCCTTGTCATACTACTCGTGATGATGATGATGATATTGATGACAAAAATGATAATAACAACAGCAGTAGTGGCAGTGATGATCTTACCGACTCATTCGTGGTGACGGCTGGACTAGATGGATCCATCCACAAATTCAAAATATCTACCAGCGAAATTCAAAATGTTGGATCTCATTATTTGCCAGATAAGATTACTAATGCCAATACCAATGCCGATGATTGTGCATGCTCCTGTATCAAGGCACTCTCTAATCATTATGTTGCTTCGGCTGGATGGGATTCCATGTTCTACATCTGGGATACCAAGACTTTAAATAATGCTCCTGTTGCCAAGATACAATTGCCTGACAAGGCATTCAGCATGGACGCCATTCCTCTCCGCGATTCCAACAAGCATCAGCAAGAACAACAGAAAGAGCATCACCAACACTCTATTCACAACAACACGGAATCATATCGCATCGCCATATCCACAGCTGGAAAAAGGCTCATCATCATTGACGTGCATCAACTAAACACTCCCACACCCACCGCAACCATTACACTCAACCGCGAATCATCGCTCAAATACCAATCCAGAATCTGTAAATTCTTTCCAGATGGAATTGGGCTGGCCATTGGATCTATTGAAGGGAGGGTCGCCATTGAATTCCTGCAGGAATTGGACGTATCGCCGCCATCCAATATGAAAAAATATGCTTTCAAATGTCATCGATCCAATGATATCGTTTATCCCGTCAATGCTCTCGCCTTCCATCCCACATTAGGGACTTTTGCATCGGGAGGATGTGACGGGACAGTTGTTACCTGGGATGGATTGCATAAGAAGAAATTGACTGTTTTGCCATTGTTTGAAACGAGCATTGCTGCGTTGGCCTTTAATCATGATGGAACGCAGTTGGCTATTGCTAGTAGTTACACTTTTGAGGAAGGGGATAAGTATGGAATTGATATTGACGGGAATAATAATGAGAATGGAAAGAAGGTCAAGGATGAGATATATATCAAACTCATTGCAGACAAGGATGTTACTCCCAAGTCTGCTAAATAATGTGAAGATATTATTTGTGGTAATAGAGATAGTAATAGTGGTAGCAGTATGCCATGGTGGGTTTTAAAGGAACAAAAGAGTGAGTGTGTCATCTATCCAAGGGTTATTAGTAGTGCTGGATTAGATTAAATCACTAGCTAGCCACGGGGGTTAGAATGGATAGGAGATGGGAATGCAAAACATGATTATAAAGTTTACAAGCATAATGAAGAAATTGTAGTTCAGAGAATGGGGTATTCATCCTGATACATATACCATGACTATGTAAAAACGCTTTGCAATACGGTATCGACCAAACGAGTATCATTTTAGAATCACAATGCATTGCACATTTTGAATTTCGCTGGTAGATATTTTGAATTTGTGGATGGATCCATCTAGTCCAGCCGTCACCACGAATGAATATTGGATATGCTGAATGTTTAGATGATGTATCGTATGGTATGGTAGATTGTAGATGCGCATAATATCTGCTTGATCTGGCTTGATTTTAAAAGGTTAATCAAGAGCCGTGACTTAACAATGATGTCACCCCTTTCCCCCTTCGGAAACACGAATCATCCAGAAGATCATCAAAAGTCAAAATCATCAAAAATCAAAAGCGACAAGAAGCAAGTCGTACAAGTAGCAAGCGACAAGCTAGAGTAGATAGATAGCAAGCAGTTATGTAATATGTAATCTGACCATTGAATTTATTCATTCTACATCCATTCATCACTAATTGTTGCCGTCATGAAGAGCAACACTACCAACAATAACAGTAATAACAACAATAATGGCAACAGTAAAAGCAGTAACAGCAATCACAATGCAGTGGCGGACTACTTTGCAGTTTTAGGAATCGGTGAATCATTGCAGCTAAAATCAAAAAAGAAAATTTATCAAGAATCAGTCGATGAGTCCTCTGATGGTGATCGTCGTGGTAATGGTAATGCTGATGCTGATGCTGATGGTGCTAGTAATTCTATTCCTGATGATGCTGATACTGGTAATGATCCTACGATGTCGTCGTCATCCTCAAGCAATATAAAGAAGCAGCAGTCGTTGCAGGAACAAGAAGAAGAGTGCCTCATGATGCAGAAATTCTATAGAGAAATTGTGGACTTGGCAATCCTTTCTGTTTACACTGGCAGCGTTGTTCCACTTAGTACCAGACCTTATGGTGATAGTAACGCCCCCGTTAACAATACGAATACTAATAATGGTAATGGTCCTCCTGTGACTGCGGCACAATTGGCAACCAGCCGATGCCAATGTACATACTCGGACATGAACATGAGCACGAACAACAATTTTAATGACAAGAATGATAATGATAAGAACGACAATGACAACGAAAAATCTTCGTCAACTGATTCATCGTCTCAACAGGAATTGGAATTACCAATCTTTGCAATTCGAAGGAAAAGTAAACCTCAAGAAGTGGACGGGTATCAAATCATTTACGAAACCGTTCCGCCGAATCCATTCACTTTGAAATCAGATGCTCAATCTCAAGACATGACTCTATCCAACTTGAGCATTAACATGTCATTGTCGATCAATACAACAAACACTAACTTGGATCTCAATCGATCATTGTCGAATCTGCAATGTCAAAATCAACAGACAACTTTGTGGAATAAAGGACAAACGTATGCGGCAGACTTGCATCCGATTACTGGATATAGAGCTACGTTACTCTCCAATCTCCATCAACAGACATCTCTCCTCCAAACTACAAACACCACGCAACAATCTCATGATCCCAATTCATCCATCCTTTTCAACAATCATTCCGCAGACAATCATTCTTCCAGTCATCAGCATCAGGCATTTTCCAATTCATTTGATACTGACCAAGCAATTCCCTCTGAAGAAAAAAGATTCCTTCCGCGATTTGCGACACCCACCATTTCCAAATTGAAACAACACATATCGCCAATTCTTGCATCAGCCACAAAAGTAAAAGTAAAAGCCACTGATGACGATGAAACCTTTCACAGCAATGGCCGTGGTTTTCAATATCATCCTGAAGCACATGTCTCTCAAAGGGAAACACATGCCGATGCAAAAATTGAGATGTCATCTTCCGTGCGTACGGCATATATTCCCATTCGTAAAAAGGAGTATTATATTGGATATCGGAGGAGAGAACCGGACGAAATTAATAAACCGGGCGTTGCAGAGTGCACCATTCTTTATTGTAGGATACATAAAGAATCGATCCTTGTTGATAAATGTGATCTAGGAAGGAGGTTAGGGATTCCCTATAGGAGTAGCAGCAGTCGTGACAATGGTTGCCACAAAGATAATGGGATCAACGGTGGAAGTTTTAGTTTGAATAATGTTGACAATGCTGATATTGATGATAGTGCTGGTGCTGGTGCTGCAAGATCCAATGGAAATAGCGTTCAACCTTCTGGTATGGTATCCAGAACAGCAAAGTTGAGGAGGGGATTGGTGACAGGGGCAGGACTTGCCAAGAAAGTTGCAAGTCATGGAAGGGACAAAATACGTATGGTTGCTGGAGGTGCTGTTACAAGTGCAAATACAAGTACTAGTGCCGAGACAAATACAGCTACAGCTACAGCTACAACTGGCGATGAGAATAATGACGGGAATCTGCATGTGCGTGATCCACAGGGTACCGCTGGTAGAATGGATGATCAATATAGCCACAACTATGATCATACAACTTCGACGAATGTACCATCGCACTCCAACTCTACAGACGATGAATCTTGGATGAGACCACATCATTTGACTAAAGATCAGCATTCTCGTCAACCTCCTTCGCTGCAATTTGATAAAGTGAAATTGGAACATATCCTTGATTTACCACAAGGTTACGATGAATGGGTTATTCCTGAAATGTATCAAACTATTCGTTTGCCCATTCCACCCAGCCCTTCGCGATCTCCATTGCGAAAACGAACAAATGAAAGGAATCAAAGTCACAGTCCTTATTCTTCGTATTCGCCAAGGAGGCATGCACGGCAGAATCAGGACCTTGCCCAAGCCCAGGGAGAATCAACGGGAGAGAAAAGAATGCAAAAGACTTTCTTGTTTAACAATCATTCGGACCGCTCTATGAGTAAAACTATTGGAGATGCGGGGATTGGTGTAGAAGCGTTTGTTGATTCTAAAACGTTTTTGCATACCTCACATAACATGCCCAAGGCAAATACATCGAGTCCAGGAAAAGGCAAGAGGAATCCATGGTCGCCAGTGGAGTTGCCACCAAATGGAATTCAACCTGGGTCGTCATTTTTGTATTCAGAAGAGAATGTTAGTGGTGTTGGGCAAGAGGATGAGGAAAATCTGCATCGAGAAGCAATGATGCCTTTGTTGGTGGAGTGTGACGAGCTGCCCCGTATATACGATCCAATGGATAGTGGTGATGGGGATTATGAATTCGTCCCGCTGGTTGCATTGCGAAGGCAGAGATTTAGCGAAGAAGAAAGGTTTCACGAAGATCCAAGTATGATAGATGTTGCAATGAGTTTTACGGGACTTGAGGGTAAACCGGTCCTTCCATTGGAGGAGGAGGATGAATTTGAGGAAAGTCAGAATGATGACGAGGATCCCTTTTCTGGCAGGTCGACTTGGGGACCTTCCAATGATGTGCTAGAATTAGATACAAACGAGGAAGATGCAGAGTATGAAGAGGCTCCAAATGAAGAGGATGTGTTGGCTTTTGGGATGCCTTCCATTGTGTGCAAGCGCAACTTGCCGATGGGATTTCTAGACACTCCTTTTGCTACACAAGTACTTGATCGCTTTCCAAAGAAAGATTATAAAGGAGTGCCATTACCAGAGGAAGAGTTACCGATGTTTTGTTATCCTACTGGATGCAAGCTCTTTCGTGCCAGATACCAAGATGCGCCGTTGCCCGAAAATTATGGCTTTATTGTGAAGAACGAACGCGGAGATAGTATTCACGGTGAGTTTGTACTTTTTGGTATCGTATCTATCTATTTCCTGTTTTGATTTCCGATAACTGATATCTCCTTTGTTGGTGTTGGCTATCCAAGTATCGTGTGTGTCGTTTATGGAACCTCTAGGACGTTCCAAATTGGATCAACTGAATGAGATGTCAAGAGCTAGAAGGCTATCTTCGCTTCCGCATAAATTGTACTGTGAGCGGCAAGATAGAGCAAAAACGGAAATGAATGATGAAGAGGATAAAAGTAGTCTCATGGTTGGATTTGAGGAAATTAGAAATGGCGAAAGTGCTTTACAAGAAGATGACATGTTGCTAACTGGTTTCGATGAGATGATGACGTTTGAGAACAAGACTATCTGCCTCATTAGTCGATATCCATTTTGGTCGGCATTCAGGCGATTTCTGTCGCACTTACATATTTTATCTGGATCGTCATCAGACTTGCCTCTAGAACGATACATTTCTCACTTGCTTTTAACGGTTCCGGCCCCAAAGCCGGGCGGGCAATGTATTCTAATACCACTTCCAGCTATTGCAAGTCCTATGGTACTAGGACTCCCTGCGCTCAAGGATTTGCCAGTGCTAGACTTGTCATTCCGTAGATTATTTTCTTGCCTCGACGTGCCGACAGTTGTGACCATTGTCCTTGGGTTTCTTGTCCTCGAACGGAAGGTAAGATTGTGGAATATAATCATGCATAGAGCTGTGTTGGGCTATCGTGTTTGTTGTCATACATATGCTGATACTGACTGATTATCATTCCAGGTCATCATTATGTCTGCGTATCCATCTTTGGTGTCAGATGCATGCGAACTGTTGAGATCCCTTCTATTTCCATTTGAGTTGTGTGCTCCCTATGTGCCAAGATTGACGGAACCATTCATGTCATGTCTTAATTTTCCCGGTGCAATCTTTGCTGGCATTCACGATGATGGATCTACCAAAGGGCTTGCCTCTACTGTTAGGAGAGACATACCTGAAGACACTTTTATTGTAGATTTAGATACTGGAGATATTGACTGTAACGGTGACAGATTTGAAATATTGAAAGATTGCTGGGACATTATACCATCCCAGATCCGATCTTTGCTCGTGGAAGAAATTGAAGCTTTGTGTCAGGATGGAAATATTGAGCCTGGACAAGAACCCACGGGTGCTGAAATTGAGGCTGCTCTTGATATGGCAGATGTCTCGTTTGCTCCTATTTTTGATGAAAATGATACTGCAATGATTGATGATAGGGCCATTCGTGATACATTTTTGCGCTTCTTTTGCTTAGTACTTGGTGGTTATGAAAGATTCTTATTGGTGCCCGATATTGACTTTCTTGTCAGCGGAAATGAGTGGTTTGATACAAAGGGCTTCTTGGCTGCTACTGAAAAGCAGAGCAGGGGCATATTCCTTCAAGCTTTCGTTTCTACACAGTTGTTTCAGTCGTTTATTCAGAGGCGTACTGAAGCGAGTGATGTGCATTGCCTTCTATTTGACGAATGTCTGAATGAATACCATTCAACGCAGGAGCCTTACGGACGGTTGATAGAGAGTGCTGAGGTTACAAACAGCAAAGGCAGTCTACCTCGATATGAGCTATTAGTAGACCAATGTGCTGCAGAATTGTGCAATGTACCGGAAGTTGACGAATCCTCCTCAGCAGACAATTCAATACTGACAGCCCATACAACTGAAGGTTTCATGATTAATAATAGTGGAGATTTGGTGACAGCTCCTTCTAAGCGAAACCTGCCACCTGGTAATAGATATGTGTATTGCATAGACGGGCATTCGCATTTTCCTCAAGATTTAGATACTGAAATGTTCTATCCTGAGGAGCCAGATGTCCTTTCGGCCGAATTTGATAAGATACCTGTCCCCACCTTGACTAGAAGTGATCGAGAAATTGATGATTCTAATCGAAGGAGAAGGTTAGCAATTTCACACCGAGGTGTGCAGAGGCAAAGGCGCTGCCTGTTCCAACTTCCAAAACTAATGGTGAGTCAAATTTTTATAGCATCTTACCTTTGAAGTTTCGCAGAAAGAAATTGTACCTCGAAAGAAATTGTACCTCAAAAATTATATTTTGCAGGCATCCCATGTTTTCAATGCATGGCTGATGTGCATACCATCTCAAGTTTCGCAGCAGTTTCAGAACACAGGCCAACAAAGCACTTACTTACTCAGGGCTCTAGGAGCTTTGAGATTGTTACGAAGCAAGCATAGAATTGTTCCCGACGAAGCGGGCTATAGGTGGTAAGTGTTTTGGGTGTATTCCATCGGCGCTGATAATGCTCTAATTCTCACTTTCTCCTTCTTTCAGTTTAATTATTGCATGTGGCAGGGTCGATAGTGACAGGAGGCAAGATGTGGTAAAGCTATTTGGTCTTTTACGAAGTGATGGCATTTTCCCTTCGGCTGTTACTCTTGGTCAATACACAAGAGCAATTGCAGAAGGATATTCTAAACAATCGACGGGAAATACAAATTCCATTATAAGTGATTTCATGGGGTATCCTGGGTCTCCTCTGAATGCAGACAACTCGGAGGAGAAATTCTTGAATTTGCAAGTCCCGAATACTCTGGACTTCTTAGATGGTAGTCTTGTAGAGCTTGACGAAGTTGGGAGTCATTGGCGTCAAGGTAGGGATGCAAGGCGGAAAGAAGTGGCAAATATGAAAAGTGAAACAGATACGCATGATCAATCTACTCAACCAAGGGTGCAACATACAAAACGCCGGACTGATAAAGAATGGATCCCAGTGTCAGGATCTTCCTCGTTTTCACCCCATTGGAAACCCCCCAAATCTTTTGACGAGACATTCGATCTGTGTCGTGACTTTCGTTTTATTGCGCTGTGGTCGAGGGCCACCGCTTGTGGAAAATGCAATCATGTTCTTCTTGATGAAGAAATTCAAGCTGGTTGGGACGACGACTCTTCTGACGGCATAGACGAATCGCTAAATGAAATCAAATGCCCTTGCTGCACGACCTTAGTAAAACCTCGCATCGGCTACGTCGAAATGCCTCCTCACACTCCTGATGTTGCAAAAAGTAGAATGGGTACAAAAGCTGATTTAACAAACGAGCATCTCCCAGCGCAAGTGCAGAATAAACTGTCCTCTGACCAGAGCGAGGCTAATGATGAAAGGCTTGGTTACGTGCCCTACGTTAGTCCGTCAAAAATGCGATCACTACTGGAGAACATTATAGAAGACTTTGGAGAAGACATTCTGGAGAGGGAGAAACTTCGGTACTTGAATCCTACCATCTTCTTCAATCTTTGGTGGTTCTGCTGCCGCTTTTCTTTACCATTTCCATTAGTAATATCCAATGATTCCTTAGATGATGGAGTTCCAGTCTATAATAATCACTGCTGTGCCTTCGCTGCCTGGGATAAATCAATAGCCCTCGCAGCATGTCATTCTGCTGCAAAGGGAGTTTCCACACTTCAACATATTATTAGAAAGAAGAACCGTCCAAAGGCAGCGGTTGAGTTCCAGAACTTGGTAAAATCATTCCAGGGACAAAGCAATGATGATTTGGATCAGATTGACGCGGAAGAGGTTGCAGCAATGACCAAAAGTCTGCTCAAGACAGATTATCCATTGCTAGCCAATTTGAATTTACAGGCAATCGGTCAAGGTGACTGGGACAATGCCGACCTATCTACAATTTTGGTGAAGCTCGTCGAAGCATGTGACAAGAGAGATTTTTACCCCGCGATTGAAGCTGTTTTACAATGCAATAATGATCGACGAGCCAAATTTGGTAGAGATGAAAATGTCGAGTTGGATTGTTATCGAACACTGCTATACCTCACACGGTACCAGTGCACAAGTGCATTCCACAAGTTCTTTCCAACCACAAGCAAAACGTGCAAAGGTTATCATTTCTGGTGCCCGAATGCTACAGTATCAATTTTTGATCGAATGTTCAGAGAAGCGCTAGACAGAGTCAGAGCTCAGGGGAACATCACACCAGTTCCTGATGTTTCCGATATTGCCCTAGGTTTTAGGAGTGTTTTTGGTCACATAATCTAATCGCCTCCCTGGCATACAAAAGACTAATGAAACTTATGCGTTTTTTCTTGTACATCTGTATTAATAAGGATTTCGAATTAAAGTAGAGTACGATAAGATTGCAGCTTAGTTTTAACTCCTTTTGGGATACTTCCAATTCCTGTTTTTGCTCAGCCTCGGATTTCTCATCTTAATTGTTTCAGGGAGGTTATAATATGATAGGATTGATGTAGTCAAGTTTGGAAATTCACTGCAGACGTTATGCAAATAATTTTGAATCACTGCTGTATGTCGAGAATTTTCCTAGTGCACGAGGAGAAGTGGTCGGAATGAATATCCCAGGTACGGAATCATCAGGAACATTAAAGTCGATACAAGAGCCGTAGACGAACTCTGTGAATTTCCAGTTCAGAGAAGAATGAATCCTACAGGAGCAAGGGCGCTAGAGATGGCAAGACCGCCCTCTTGTGTATAATCTCTGTCCCTGTTGGTGTTCCAGAAAACAAGACAATCATGACACCAAAAATATTATCAAGATACTCAAAGTTTGGGTCTGCGTGGAGTTGAGCAATCGACATTTCGCTTATCATTGCGCTATTCTTTCGATCTCGATACGTGCCCAGGACTCTTACCCCACTAGTGAGAAGAAACACGATTTCTTAAGCAATTATGGATTTGTGGTGTATTAGCGATAATGGTTGCAATACATTAAAATCCTAGACAGCTCGAAAGGTTCTTGCCAATTTTAGAGGTTAAAGATTATCGAACACATACATTAGACATAAGAATAAAGGCAAGTCTGCCTTAGCGCCTGCCAAATAAACAATCGAATCGAATACAGACAAGTTCTCAATTCTTCACCGATTATCTGCTCATGATAAATGAAGATTTGAAAGAAGCAGCTACCCGAATTGCAATGAGTGCAGCCTGCACAACAATAACACATAACACTATTATCATCTTTCCCAAATTTCGTCATTGAGCAGAGAGCAGAACGCTGAACATTGAATTCAAGAGCTCGCGCTGTTTATTATTTTTGAAACCCCAACAAGGTATGGCTAATACCCAAATCTTGACACCACCAAAGAAAGAATGAAAGAATAAACATCAAACCTTCACATCATCACGAATACGAATCACGACGAACCACATCACATCTCACATCATGATACCACACGTTAAAATTACAACGGTTCTCTTGTCTCATTAGATTCATTCATATTCCTTCTGCACTTGCATATTTCAGAATCAATTACCTGAATAATTGCAGTAAAATATGATGAAAGCCCTTTTCACTTTCAAGCGCTCATCATCATTGCCGCTACTAGTAACGAGAACCAGCATTAGACAAAGAACACATAATATAAGAACAAATCCAAATATAAAATCACAAAGATCCTTTCTATCAACGGCAGCCGCTGACGAATTTGATGCTGATGATAAACATACAAACAGGCTTGAAATCGAAAATCCACATTATCCAAATCTATTCAAGCCGCTGGATCTAGGACCTCATATTGGCACTCTGCCAAATAGAGTCATTATGGGAAGTATGCATACTGGTCTCGAGGGGCATTCCATTCCTAACATACTAATGCCATTCCTAAAATCAGATGCTAATACTGATGATATGGATACAAATAAAAGAACGAATGCCACGCACGATGATCTATTCGCCATGGCAACATACTTTGAACACCGAGCCAAGGGAAATGTTGGTCTCATGGTCACTGGAGGGATATCACCGAATAGGGCTGGATGGCTTGGACCTTTCGCAGCGAAATTGACTACTCATGATGAAATGCTCTTGCACAAGGAAGTCACGGAACGAGTCCATTCTGTGCAAGTACAGTCCTACCCTCATGGAAATTCTCAAAAGGCTAGGATTTGTCTACAAATTCTTCATGCTGGTAGGTACGCGCATCATCCATTTGCTGTTTCAGCCAGCTCCACGAAATCGCCTATATCAAAATTTCAAGCGAGAGAACTTTCCTTGAAGGGGGTCCAGAGTACCATTCTTGATTTCGTTCAGTGCGCAGTATTGGCCAAGGAAGCCGGATACGATGGGGTCGAAATTATGGGCAGTGAAGGTTATTTAATTAACCAATTCCTCGTCTCTGGAACTAACCTTAGAAATGATCAATACGGAGGAGACTTTAAGAATCGCATGAGGTTTGCAGTGGACATTGTGGCGCAAACGCGTCAAGCCGTTGGCCAAGATTTCATCATTATTTTTCGATTGAGCATGCTGGACCTTATCCAAGGTGGGAGTTCGTGGGACGAAATCAAAATATTAGCTGCAGCAATGGAAGATGCTGGAGCAACCATTATCAACACAGGGATTGGATGGCACGAGGCTAGAATTCCTACTATAACGACGAATGTTCCCAGAGGAAACTTTGCTTGGGTTACCAAAAAGTTGAAAGATGAGAATATTATTGATATACCGTTGTGTGCTACGAATCGAATCAATGCACCACATGTTGGAGAACAGATTCTTGAAGAAAGGTATGCAGACCTTGTTTCAATGGCGAGACCATTCCTTGCCGATCCTCACATTTTGAAAAAGAGCCAAGAGGGGAGAGCGCAAGAGATCAATACTTGCATTGCCTGTAATCAAGCATGTTTAGATCATGCATTTGTTGGAAAGACTGTAAGTTGTCTCGTCAATCCATTGGCGTGTCATGAGACTGAACTGTCCATTCCAGAAAATTCCATTCCAGAAAATGAACGCTTGAATATTGGGGTCATTGGATCTGGGCCGGCAGGTCTAGCATTTGCTACGACAGCGGCTACTATTGGACATCATGTTACACTCTATGACAAGGCAGAGGAGATTGGAGGACAGTTCAATATGGCAAAGAGGGTCCCAGGAAAGGAGGAATTTCATGAGACGATTCGGTATTTTCAGTCACAAATTGACAAATTGGTGAAACAAGGAAAGCTCAATCTATGCCTTAATTCAGAACTTACTCACGCAGATATTGAAGAGAATCAGATAATTGATAAATGGATCATTGCAGCGGGAGTGAATCCTCGTTCGCCCTCTATTCCAGGAATTGATCATCCTAATGTTCTGTCGTACATCGATGTGCTCCGGAAAAATGCCAAGGTCGGCAATAATGTCGCTATTATCGGCGCAGGAGGAATTGGCTTTGATGTGGCAGAGTATTTAATTCATCATAAGGATGGCGATCTTGACAAAACTGCCGATGGGGTCAGAATCGACGACTTCCTAAAGGATTGGGGCGTCGATGATTCGATTGCATCTAGAGGAGGTCTTTCTACTACTCATATTAATAGTGATGATCATCTTTCTGGGCGTAAGATAACAATGCTGCAACGAAAGAAGGGAAAGCTCGGAAAGAATCTTGGAAAGACAACTGGTTGGATTCATCGCGCAACACTTGCCAAGTCTGGAGCCGTTGACATGCTTAATTCTGTTACATATGATAGAATTGATGAAAATGGCCACTTGCACATCATTCTGAACAAAGGTTCAAAGGGTGAGGAATCAAAATTACTTGAAGTGGATAATATAATCACATGCGCAGGTCAGATACCAAAGGACGATCTACAAAAAGCAGTTAAAAGCGAATTGAAAGGCAAAGTCTTTACTATTGGCGGTGCTTACGAAGCTTTGGAGCTCGATGCAAAACGTGCAATTGACATGGGAACAAGATTAGCCCTTAAAATTTCAGACGATTCTGTAGTTCCTGGAGAGCACAAGTTTCAGGCAAGTGCTGGTCCCGAGGAAAATCTATTTAATTTTTTCAAAAGTGTGATGAAGTGAAGAAACCAGACATATTAGAATATCTAAGTAACTAATTTAGTTAAGAGGAGAACTTGCACTTATTTGATCTTGCGTTTTGTATCGAACATCGAACTGGAGATGTCAGTAGCATACTTCACTATTTTGAAGGTCTGGCTCAATAAAATGGAATCAACACCGAGTTTTGAAGTATCAGTTTGGATCAAAATTTAAGGTGGACGTAACTCTAAAGCTAGCTGCACAGGATCAGTTTTTTTACCAGTCATAGGATTATAAGAATTCCAAGATGCGCTTGTATATAATGTAAAACAGGTTTGCGTATGGCGCGCGCTCACATTAGAGGACACTATTAAAGCAATGCCACTACTGTTGCTCTAATAGTAGTGAACGTACTGATTACTACTGCGAAGCCACCTCATGATTTGCTGTGGAAGGACGCTGTGGATGTGGGCTCGTACAGATTTTGTTCTCATTCTTTTTCATTTTCAATCCGACAGCGAATGCAATGCTATTGATAAGTCAATACATACTTTCTCTTCTCCCTTTTCAGACCTTTGATCTATTGTAGCATCTCATTTTGCTCCTGAAAGTAAAAATTGTTGAACAAACGGGGTATTGTGGATGCGCAGATTTGGGTATGGTTGTGCCTCAGTTGGGTCATCATGTTTTCCATTGTTCAAATGGCCCTTATTTCTTTTGGACAAGGTGTCTGAAATGTCGAGTATCTATTTCTGGATGTCATAACCAGTCCCGAGCAATTGATGGAGATGGCAACGAGGTAATCGACTACTGTTGTTGTTAGCAATGGGGACTTTACGTCACCACGTAGACTTGTACTACATGAATTCAAGGGTCAGCATATTATCTCATCGGTTGATGGTCAAAA
>Ga0307981_1001042_pt1 | contig 26247 bp, 26 predicted proteins | sample OrgLakmetagen987_FD_201849 | JGI IMG/M metagenome (GOLD analysis project Ga0307981, IMG submission 201849) | Saline water microbial communities from Organic Lake, Antarctica - #987 | ecosystem: Environmental > Aquatic > Non-marine Saline and Alkaline > Saline | place: Antarctica: Organic Lake... | reverse complement strand
GTCGTCCCGCGTGATCCTAACTGCCATCAATAGCCTCCCAAACTCTGCGGCCAATGAATCAGCTTATTCTGCAAAAGAAAATCCCAGAGTCAGATCTTAAGGCCGTTGGTATTACAAGCATCCGGTGCTGATCTGCGAGTCGATCACCGGCTACGGCGACACCGGCCCGGATGCGCGACGCCCCGCCGGCGACGTCATCGCGCAGGCTCGCAGCGGTGCCTTCCAGCGCCGATATGGCCGCTGAACTTTATCTGACCCACCACCCGACTGACAGGCCCGCCCGACTGACAGGACAGATCGTCGCTGCACGGGAATTTCATCCCGCTTTGGAGAGCTTTCGCAGCGCCCCGCGCAAAAGCCCTGTAGGGTCGATTGATGACCGGCACACACCTCACCTCGGACCAGACCCCGAAACGCCCCGGTGCCCTGCGGCGCAACCTGTGGCGGCTGGCGCTTTTGGCGGTGCTGATCCTGGGTGCCGTGCAGCTCATGCATCTGATGAAGACTGCACCAGAAAGCATTGCGAATACGGCATTTATAAGCTTTCTCCTGCTCTACGCCCTGCTTATCGCGATCCCGTTTATGCCGGGGATCGAACTGGGGATGTCGCTGCTGGTGATGTATGGTGCCGAAATGGCTCTTCCGGTCTGGGGTGCCACCATGCTGGGGCTGATGACCGCCTATCTGACAGGCCGCTACCTGCCCTATGCGCGGATTTGCCGTATGCTCAGCGATCTGCGCCTGACCCGCGCCGCCAATTGGCTCAACCGGATCGAGGACGTGCCGCCCGCCGACCGGCTCACCCTGATGCAGAACCGCCTGCCGCATTGGCTGGCGGCGATCGCGGCCCGCTACCGCCATGTCACGCTGGCGCTGCTGATCAACCTGCCGGGCAATGCGGTCATCGGCGGCGGCGGCGGCATCGCGTTTGTGGCGGGCCTGTCGCGGCTCTTCGCGCCGCATTGGATGGCTGCGACGCTTTGTCTTGCCACCGCGCCCGTGCCGCTGCTGGTCTGGCGGTTCGGCCGCGATGTCCTGCCCTGGACAGGGTGATCCCGCCAGGACCCCCTGACGCGCCAAAGCATTCTTTTGCCGCATCCGGACCTTTCGCTTTCGAACCAGCCGCCTATGGTGCGGCGAGTATGACCACCGCCTTGGGCGGCCCCACAGATCAGGACGACCGCGCCATGACCCAGAACCCTCTTGTTGTCTTCACGCCTTCGGGCAAACGCGGGCGCTTTGCGCAGGGCACGCCCGTGCTCACGGCGGCGCGGCAGCTGGGCGTCGATCTCGATTCGGTCTGCGGCGGGCGGGGCATCTGCTCCAAATGCCAGATCACGCCGGGCTACGGCGAATTTTCCAAACACGGGCTGACGGCATTGCCCGATGCGCTCAGCGACTGGAACGCGGTCGAGCAGCGCTACGCCGACAAACGCGGGCTCAAAGAAGGCCGGCGTCTGGGCTGTCAGGCCACGATCCAGACCGACATCCTCATCGACGTGCCCGCGACAAGCCAGGTCCACAGGCAGGTCGTGCGCAAGGCCGCCAGTGCGCGTGCCATGATCATGGATCCCGCCACGCGGCTTTATTATGTCGAGGTGGACGAGCCCGACATGCACACCCCCACCGGCGACCTGGAGCGGCTCGAGCGTGCATTGTCCCGGCAATGGGACATCCAGCGCATCACCGCCGATCTGCCAGTGCTGACCCGGCTGCAACCCGCCTTGCGTGCGGGCAAATGGCGCGTCACCGTCGCCCTGCACCGCGATCACATGTCCGACATCCACCGCCTGACGGCAATCTGGCCGGGACTGCACGAAGGCGGGCTTTACGGGCTCGCGATTGATCTTGGCTCAACCACCATCGCGGCCCATCTGACCGATCTGCATACCGGCGCGGTCATTGCGTCCTCGGGCATCATGAACCCGCAGATCCGCTTTGGCGAAGACCTGATGAGCCGCGTGAGCTACGCCATGATGAACCCCGGCGGCGATGCCGAGATGACCCACGCTGTGCGCGAAGCCATCGACGCGTTGACGCAGGAAATCGCGTCCGAGGCGCAGATCGATCCGTCGCTGATCCTCGAGGTGGTGTTTGTCTGCAACCCGATCATGCATCACCTTCTGCTGGGCATCGACCCGGTCGAGCTGGGTCAGGCCCCGTTCGCGCTGGCCACATCCGACAGCATGGCCCTGCCCGCCCGCGATCTGGGGCTGACGTCCCTGCCCGGCTCGGCGCAGATCTACCTGCTGCCGTGCATCGCGGGCCATGTTGGCGCGGATGCCGCCGCCGTCGCCCTGTCGGAATCGCCCGAAACTTCGGAAGATCTGGTCCTGGTCGTCGACGTCGGCACCAATGCAGAAATCCTGCTGGGCGATACATCCCGCGTCCTGGCCTGCTCCTCACCCACCGGACCTGCGTTCGAAGGCGCGCAGATTTCGTCGGGCCAGCGCGCAGCCCCCGGGGCCATCGACGCGGTGCGCATAGACCCCGTCACCAAGGAACCGCGCTTTCGCGTCATAGGTTGCGAATTGTGGTCCGACGATCCGGGCTTTGCCGCGGCCACCAGCACCACTGGCATTACCGGCATCTGCGGCTCCGGCATCATCGAGGTGGTCGCCGAAATGCGCATCGCGGGTCTGGTGGATCCGTCGGGCCTGATCGGGTCCGCCGCGCAAACCGGCACCGCACGCTCTGTCCCCGAAGGCCGCACGCATTCTTACGTTCTGGTCGAGGCCGCTGACGCAGACAGCCCGCGCATTTCCGTCACCCAAGGCGATATCCGCGCGATCCAGCTGGCCAAATCGGCGCTTTATGCCGGGGCTCGCCTGCTGATGGACGAACGCGGCGTCGACAAGGTCGACCGCGTGGTGCTGGCGGGCGCGTTCGGCGCGCATATTTCGCCGCTGCACGCGATGGTGCTCGGCATGATCCCGGATGTGGCGCTGGACAAGGTCACGAGCGCGGGCAACGCGGCGGGCACCGGGGCGCGGATGGCGCTGTGCTCCGTCGCGGACCGCGCCCGGATCGAAGCCGGCGTGCGCCAGATCACCAAGGTCGAGACCGCCATCGAGCCGCGCTTTCAGGAGCATTTCGTCGCCGCCAACGCGATCCCCCACGCCACCGACCCGTTCCCGGTGCTGGCAACCGTGGTGACGCTGCCGAAGGTCAGTTTCAACACCGGCGGTCGCGATGATGGCGGCAGCGGGCGGCGGCGGCGACAGCGCGGATAGAACACGGCACACAGGACGTTGACATGGCCCATTTGAATCGCAAACGCGCACAGGATTTGATGTCCGAACAGGGCCTCGACGCGCTCTTGCTGTTCTCACCCGAGAGCTTTTCGCATGCCACCGGGGCCGCTGCGGGGGTCGCCGCCATGTGGCGCCGGGCGGGGGCTGTGGCTGTTGTGGTCCCTGCGGATGCAAGCCTGCCGGAAACGGCGGTCGTCAGCGATCTCTTTGCCCGCAGCTTTGGCAGGATCAGTCACATCCAGGACATCCGCGAAAGCCCGATCTGGGTAGAGACGACCCGTCTGGACGGCATCGACACCGACCAGCCGCCCGAGGCCGTGATCCGCGCGGCATGGGCGGGTGCGGGCCGCATGGACGGGTTCAATCGGCCAACAACCTTTGATCCGTTCGTGTGCTACCGCCATCTGGCGGATGCTCTGGCAGAGCGTGGCCTGAGCAAAGGGCGCATCGGCATCGAGGCGTCGTTCTTGTCGATGCGCAATCATGGCGATCTGGCGTCGGTCCTGCCCGGTGTCACCTTGCTCGATGCCGATGCAGTCCTGGCAAGGCTGAAAATGGTCAAATCCCCGACCGAAATCGCCAATCTGCGCCAGGCCGTCACCATCGCCGAACATGGCATATGCGCGGTGCGCGACGCCGCAGCCCCCGGCGTCACCCGCAACGATCTGTCCACCGAATGGCGCCGCGCGATCCGCGGACATCCCGAAACGGCGGCGCTCAGCGGCGCGTGGGAGTATATTTCGGTCGGGCCGGACCCCTGGGGCGGCACTGCTGCGGCACAACCGGGCGACCTGATCAAGGTGGATGTCGGCTGTCTGGTCGAAGGCTACACATCCGACACCGGACGGACGTTTGTGCTTGGCCCGCCGACCCCGTTGCAAGCGCGCCTTTTCGAGGCCCTGATCGGCGGCTTCAAGGCCGGATCGGCGCTGCTGCGCCCCGGCGTGGCGTTGTCCGAGGTCCACCGCGTGACGCTTCAGGCCATTCGCGGGGCGGGTTTCCCCGGCTATACCCGCGGTCATTTCGGGCACGGTCTGGGCGCGGGTCAGGGCAGCGAGGAATGGCCGTTCATCTCGGCCGATGCCGACGCCATGTTCGAGCCGGGCATGGTCATGGCGTTCGAATGTCCGTGGTATATCGACGGGCTGGGCGGGATGATCGTCGAAAACCAGCTGCTGATCACCGACACCGGGCACGAGATGATGAACGCGCTGCCGCTGGGTCTGACGCAGATCCCGCTTTGATCACATCAGCGCCCCTGGCAGGAAAAGCGCGATCTGCGGCCAGATCGTCAGGATCGCGACGCCCGCCAGCAGGATCAGCCAATAGGGCACGGTCGCAATTGCCGTCTCGCCCAGCGACACCTTTTCCTTGGTCACCGACACCAGAACCGACAGGTTCAGCCCCACGGGCGGCGTGACCTGCCCGATCTCGATCATGATGGTGATGATGACCCCCAGCCAGACCGGATTATAGCCCAGCTCCACCATCAGCGGCACCACGATGGGCAAGGTCATGATCATCAGCGACAGACCGTCGAAAAAACAGCCCAGCACCAGATAGACCAGCACCACCACCGCCAGAACCGTCAGCGGGCCAAAGCCTGCGGCGCGCACGTTCTCCAGAATGGCCTGCGGCACGCCCAACAGGCTGACCGCCTGCGCCAGAATGGTGGCACCGATCACGACAAAGGCGATCGAGGCAAAGAGCAGCGTCGCCGCATAGATGCTCTGGACCAGCGATTTCAATGTCAGATTGCCCCAGAACCGGCCCACGAGGGTGGTGGCGATGACGCCGATACCCGCCGCTTCGGTCGGGGTGGCGATGCCGAAGGCGATGCTGCCCATGATGGCGAAAATGATCAGCACGAAGGGCCACAGGCTGAGCAGATTCCAAAGGATGACGCCGACGGGCACAGGTTCGGTGCCTTTGGGGGCCAAAGCGGGATGCGCCCGGCAGCGCAGGTAGATGTAGACCATGAACATCGCCGCAAAAAGCAGCCCCGGTATCAGCCCCGCCAGAAACAGCTGCCCGATCGAGGTCTCAGTGAGCGCGCCGTAGATCAGCAGAGACAGGCTGGGCGGAATGAGCAGCCCCAGCGTGCCGCCCCCGGCCAGCGAGGCCACGACCATGCGGCGATCATAGCCGCGCGCGGTCATCTCGGGGTAGGCCACCGAGCCCACGGCGGCTGCGGTCGACAAGCTCGACCCGCTGACCGCGCCAAAGAGCGTGCACACGGCGATATTTGTGTGCAAGAGCCCGCCCGGAACCCGTTGGAACAGGGGCGTCAGGGCGGCGTAGATCTTCTGGCTGACGCCGCTGCGCAGCATGATCTCGCCCAGGATGATAAAGAGCGGGATCGCGCTGAGGGTAAAGGAATTCAGCACGTTCCAGACCGCGTCGATCGCGACGAAGGTCGAGCCACCGGCGATGAACTGAAGGATCAGAAAACCGGTCAGGCCCAAAGCGGCCCCCAGCGCCAGACCCGATCCGGCAAGCCCCGTCAGCCCGCCCAGCAGAACCGCCCAGAAGGTGGCCATCAGAGCGGGCTTTCCTGAGGCGCGCGGGTCATGTCGCGCGCGCCGCGCACCACAAAGGCCAATGCGGTCATCAGCATCGAAAGCGGCAACAGTGCCATCCACGGATACATCAGCAGGCGGCCCACTTCGGTCTTGATGCCGCGCTCAAAAGCAAACTCGAACCACGGCACGCACAGCGCAAAAAACCACAGACAGAACGTCGCCCCCAGAAGGCTTGCCAGCATCGTCATCCACCGGCCCGCACGTGCGGGCAATGAAGACACCAGCAGCACCACGCGCACATGTTCGGCCCGCAGCGTGACCAGCGGCAGCGCCAGAAAGAACGCCGATGTCATCAGCAGGCCGACCAGTTCTTCGGTAAAGCGGAACGGCGTGTCGACGGCGTAGCGCATGATCACGCTGCTGCCGATCAACACGATGATCGCGCTGGCAGCCATGGCCGCCAGCACCGCCATCGCCACGCAAACCGACATCAGGCCACGCTCGATTCTGTGGATCAGCCCAGGTTGCGCGCCCTGGTCGTCAGGCAAGCTCAGCGGCCAAGAATTGCAAGGATACGCTCGCGATACTCAGGTGCCTTGCCGCCTGCCTCTTCGGCCATCTCGGCCCAAGTGTCCGAGGCGGCTTCGAGGAACGCAGCGCGGTCTTCGTCCGAAAAGGCGTCGAGGAATTCGATCCCCTGCTCGGTCAATTCGGCGCGCGCGGCCTGTTCGTTCGCTTCGGCCTCGGAATAGTCGTTGGTGCGCTCCCAGACCCGCGCACCTGCGGTGGTGACGGCGGCACGCTCGGCATCGCTCAGCGCGTCCCATGCGTCTTTTGAGGCGCCCAGAACATAAGGAACCCCTGCCACCGGATAGAGGTAGGAGGCATATTCCGTTACCTCCTGAAGGGAAATGGTATGCGCGAACAGCGCCGGGTAGACGGCGCAATCGACAACACCGGTCTGCAGCGCCACATACAGGTCGTTCTGGCCGACGATCTGCGCCGCGACCCCCAGTTTGGTGAACGTCTCGACCTGATCATTGCTCCAGACCCGCAGTTTCTTGGTGCGCAGATCGTCGAGACTGCGCACAGGGTCCTCGCGGCAGAAGATCGACGCCTGAAGCAACGGCAGCGCCATGAAGCCCGTGGGCACGATGTCCCATTCCGCCAGCACTTCGGTATAGATCGCCTGAATTTCGGGCAACGCCGCGATCAGCTCTTCGGAACTGCCAACCGACCCCTGCACCATCACCGCGTTCAGCGCCGGCACGTCGCGGCCCAGGTAATTGGCCCAGACCAGCCCCATTTCGACCGCGCCACGCGGCAACCAGCGGGCCACGTCGTTGTCCTTGAGGTTCAGCGAGCCGCCGTGAAACACATCGACGGTCAGCGACCCGCCCGAAAGCTCGGCCACATCGGCGGCGAACGTGTCGAGCTGCCTGGATTCGCCCCGCCCCTCGGGCAACCCGTTGTTGAACTTCCATTCATTGGCCTGCGCCGAGCCGACGGCTGCCACCAGCGTCAGGGCTGCGGTGAACGAAGTGCGAAAGGTCTTGAACATGGAGTGCTCATCCTAGGTTGTTGCATTTTACGAAAACCATAGCGACCGAAAGGATGTTCGGCAAGATGTCGCGCCGCTCTTATGCGCTATGCCAAGCAAACGCCGGAACGCCCCGCAGCCTGCGTCCGATCTTCATCGCAGCGACGCTCGCAGTCAGCCTGAAAGGAGGTTTGGAGCGGGTGAAGGGAATCGAACCCTCGTCACTTGCTTGGGAAGCAAAAGCTCTACCATTGAGCTACACCCGCGACGCCTTGGTGCATAAAGATACGGCGTGCGAAGCACAAGCCCGCTCGTGCGGTCCCGTCACACCCGAAACCGGATCACACCCACGCCGCCAGTCGCGCGCGCAGCGTCGCCACATCGCGGCGCAGATCGTCGCGCACAGGGCCATATCGCGGCGTATCGGCCAGCGTCTCGAACAGCGCCGGGTCCGGCACGCCGCGACGCGGCCAGCTGAGCGCGCGCAGGATGTCGCGGGCAGGCTCGGGCAAGGGCGCGGTCACGTCGCGCCCGTTCAGCACCCCCCAGAGGCCGGTCCAGAGCCGCCCCACGCTCCAAGGATTATAGCCACCGCCCCCCGACACGATCAGCCGCGGCGACAGCGGGCGCAGCGCAGTCACCGCACTGAAATGCGCATTGTTCGACAGGCTCAGGCGCGACAGCGGGTCCTCGCGCACCGCATCCGCGCCGCATTGCAGATAGATCACATCCGGGTTGAAATCGCTGACGGCGGGCAGGACGAACCCCTCCAGCGCAAGCGCGAATTCGCTGTCGTTAAAGCCGCGCGGCACTGGCAGGTTGAACGCCGCCCCTCCGCCCGTGTCCTCCAGCGTGCCGGTAAAGGGCCAGCGCCGCGCCTCGTGCACCGAAATCACCCGCACGCGGTCAGAGCCGTGAAACGCCGCCTCGACCCCGTCACCGTGATGCGCGTCGATATCGACATAGGCCACGCGATCCAGCCCCATATCCAAAAGCCGCAGGATCGTCAGAACCGGTTCGTTGAAATAGCAAAACCCCGCTGCGTGATCGGGAAATCCATGATGCGTGCCGCCACCCGGATTATGCACCACGCCGCCCTGCGCGACCAGACCGGCGGCCAGCAACCCGCCGCCAACGGCCGTGGCGGGCCTGCGGAACATCTCGGGGAAGACCGGATTGGACAGCGTGCCAAGCCCGTGGCGTTGGCAACTGTCTTCGGTGACGGTCTGCGTGCGTTCCGCCGCGATCACCGCCGCCACATATTCAGGCGTGTGGAACCGCGCCAGAGCCGCCGGTTTGGCACGCGGAGAGGTCAGGTATTGACCCGGCCCAAACCAGTCCAGAGCGCGGCACAGGTCGATCACCGTCGGCACCCGCGGGATCGACAGCGGATGGTGCGCACCGTAGCTGGAGCCGCGATAGATGGAGGATCCGATAAAACGCGGCGTCATGAAGACCAAGATAACGCAAGCAAAGCCGCTGCCAAGGCCCCGATTGCCCGCTTTCTTGCGTCCCCTCTTTCCTCTGTCCGAGACGCGCGCTATTGCTGAGCAGATGACGCTGAACCGCCTCCTGATCACCGCCGTTTTGCTGGCCATCGGCGCTGCCGGTGCCGCACTTGCCGCGCAGACGCTGATGCCGATGCCGTGGCTGCTGGGTGCGCTGATCGCAGCCGCCCTGATGGCCGGAACCGGTCAGCACGGCTGGCTCAGCGGCTACAGCTTTCCGCATCCCCTGCGCGCCGGGTTCATCACAGTGATCGGCGTGATGATCGGCGCGCAGGTGACGCCGCAATTGCTAGGCCAGATCGGCGCGCTGGGCTATACGCTGCCCGCGATGGCGCTGTTCATTCCGCTGGCGCATACCGGCAACTATCTGATTTTCCGCAAATATGGCGGCTATGACCGCGCCACGGCATTTTTCAGCGGCACCCCCGGCGGATTGATGGAAAGCATCGCCCTGGGCGAAATATCGCGCGCCGATATCCGCATCCTGACCTTGCAGCAATTCCTGCGGATCATTCTGGTGATCTCCCTGCTGCCGCTGGGCCTGTCGATCTATTACGGCACGCCGGTCGGATCGGCGTCGACCGTCATCTCGGGTGGCCCGGCTGTCGCGCTCTGGCCCAACCTGCCTTTGGTGGCGGTGCTGGCCGGGGTCGGGTTTGCGCTGGCGCGGATCGTCCACCTGCCAGCCGGCCAGTTGATCGGACCATTGGTGCTGACAGGGGCTGCGTCGGCGATGGGATGGGTCACGCTGACCGTGCCGCCGCCACTGGTCGAGATCGCGCAGGTGGTCGTCGGCGTCAGCCTCGGCATGCGGTTTCTGGGGGTCACATGGGCGCTCTTGCGGCGGTCGTTCGGACTGGCGCTGCTGTCGGTGCTGTGGATGCTGATCCTGGCCGCCGCGATCGCCGAGGTGCTCTATCTGGTCACCGGCATCGGCTTTGGCGCGCTGTTGATCAGCTTCGCCCCCGGCGGCGTGACCGAGATGTCATTGGTGGCGCTCAGCCTGGCCATCAATCCGGCGTTCGTGTCGCTGCACCACACGCTGAGGATCCTGATGACCGTCGTGGCGCTGACGCTGGCCGCGCGGCTGTTGGGATTCGACAAACCACCGCCCTGACCGAAGGTTACGCCCCGGACTTCTCTTCCAGCGTCAACCATTCCTCTTCGGCCTCCGACAACGCGGCCTGCCGGGTGACCAGCGCCTCTGTCGCCTTGCGGAACTTCACGGGTTCGCGGGTGAAGAGGTCTGCATCCATCAAAAGCGTCTCGAGCCTGGCAATCTCGGCGCCCAGCCGGTCGATGACCGAAGGCAATTCGGACAGACGGTGTTTTTCGGTAAATGTCAATTCCTCAGCAGGTTGCGTGTCTTTCTTGATGTCTTGCTTTATCTTCGATCCAGAAGGCTTTGATTTTATGTCACCAACGCTCTCGGATTCTGCCTTCTGCGCCCGATAATCGCTCCAGCCACCGGCATAGACGATGGCGCGGCCCTGGCCCTCCATCGCGACGGTGGTCGTCGCCACGCGGTCCAGAAAATCGCGGTCGTGACTGATCAAGAGCACGGTGCCGTCGTATTCGCCCAGCAGGTCTTGCAACAGGTCCAGCGTCTCCACGTCCAGATCGTTGGTCGGCTCGTCGAGCACCAGAAGATTGCTTTCCCGCGCCATGATCCGCGCCAAAAGCAGCCGCGCCTTTTCCCCGCCAGACAAGGCCCGCACCGGCGCACGCGCCTGCCGTTCGTCAAAAAGAAACTCCTTGAGGTAACCGATCACATGGCGTGGCATACCCCGCACCATGATCTGATCCGCCTTGCCGCTGACCCGCATATCCGGGTCCCCGGTCAGCGAATCCCAAAGCGACATGGCAGGATCGAGTTTGGCGCGCGTCTGGTCGAACATCGCGATTTCCAGATTGGTGCCCAGCCGCACCCGGCCAGAATCCGGGGCAATCTCGCCCGTCAGCATGCGGATCAGCGTCGTCTTGCCGATGCCATTTGGCCCGACAAAGGCCACCCGGTCACCGCGCTGCACCTTGAGCGAGAAACCTTTGACAATTGGCTGATCGCCAAAGGATTTGTCCAAATCCTCCGCCTCGATCACCTTCTTGCCCGATTGCGGCCCACTGGCCAGATCCATCGCCGCCGCGCCCTGCCTGCGGATCATCGACCCGCGTTCGGCGCGCAACTCCTGCAAGGCCCGCACCCGCCCCTGATTGCGCTTGCGCCGCGCCGAGATTCCCTCGACCGCCCACCGCCCCTCGGATTTGATCTTGCGGTCCAGCTTGTGGCGGCTGGTGTCCTCTTCGGCCCAGACCGTATCGCGCCACGCCTCGAACCCCAAAAAACCGGTCTCTTGCCGACGCACGGACCCCCTGTCGATCCAAAGGGTCGCACGGGTCAGCTCAGACAGAAACCGCCGGTCGTGACTGATCAGAACAAAAGCCGCACGGCTGGAACGCAACTCGTCCTCCAGCCAGCCGATCGCCTCGATATCGAGGTGGTTGGTCGGCTCGTCCAGCAGCATCAGCGCAGGCTCCGCCGCCATCAGCCGGGCCAGCGCCGCGCGCCGCCTTTCGCCGCCTGACGCGGTGCTGACCAGACGGTCCGGGTCGAACTTCAGCCCTTCGCCCGCGCGCTCGACCTTGTACATCTCACCGGGTTCCAGATCGGCGGCGGCGAAATCGCCCAGCGTCTCGAACCCGCTCAGATCGGGGTCCTGCTCCATATAGCCCAGATCGACGCCCGGGCTGAGCACACGGTCGCCACGGTCCACCTCGACCAGCCCCGACATGACCTTCATCAAGGTCGATTTGCCCGAGCCATTGCGCCCCACCAGCGCCACCCGGTCGCCCGGCTGCACGACCAGCGACAGATCGGCAAAGATCGGATCCCCCCCAAAGGTGAGCGCGATGTCGGATAGCTGAAGCAAAGGAGGTCTGGCCATGCCTCGGGCTGCTAGGCAAGTGCCCGCCCCGCGTCAAGCCATGTTACGCCCTCAGCGCGCGAAGCGACCGAAACGACGCGCCCCGTCCGGGTTTCATCTTGCCTGATAAACCTCCGCCGGAGGCTCCCGCACCCGCAAAACAGGCGAACACCCGAAAACTACCCCGCCAGCGCCCGCAAAAGCCGTGCCCGCGCAGGGGGAATCGCGGCAACCTCGACGCCTGTGAACACATGCAGCGTGCCCATGTCCCGGTCGATCACCGCATGATCGCTGACCCAGCCCCCCATCATCAGATAGGTGCGCAGCAGCGGCGGCATCACCCGCAAGGCGCGCTTGGCATCCGCCTGGCCGCCCAGCCCTGTGGCAAAGTCGAAGACCTCCGGCGCCTTGATCCCCGGCCGCCAGCGAACCGGGGCAAGATGCCGGTCGCGCAGCAGCGCGAACGCATCCAGATAGACCCGGGCATCCGTGCCGCGAAACGACGCACAGCCAAAGAGCAGACGCACCCCGCGCGCATCGACATAGCGCGTCATCGCCCCCCAGGCGACGCGCAGCACATCCGCATCGCAGACCGCCGGATCGACGCAAAAGCGCCCCATCTCCACCATCGGTCCCGGAAAGCCCGTCAACCCGGTAAGATCGTAATATTGCGCCGAATAGCTGCCCGGAATTGCATCGCCCGCGCGCACCGGCAAAATACGAAACGCGCAGACCAATGCGCCGAGGTTGTCTTCGACCATCACATGGTCGCATCGCGCATCGAAAGGGTCCGCAGCGACCGCGCCGAAGGCGAGGGAACGCAACCGCTGACAGGCGGCGATATCGCGCAGATCCGCGGCCATCCGGCTGGTATAGCGGCCTTTGATCAGGTCGAGCATCTCAGCGCCTCAATGCGGGGCGGCCTGCCCGCTCAAAAACAGACCAGACCCCCAAAGCGTGCCGGATACAGTCCCGACATGCGGCCACCCGAAGCGCCGCTATTGCAGCAGATCCTCGGCAGAGAGCCCGCCGATATTGCCAAAGAGCTTGCGGATAAAGCTGATGTCGCCCGCACCCGACCGCGTGATGCGACGCGCCAGCGGCACGACCTGGCCGTCTTCCAGCCCGTAGCGTTCGATATTGGTCACGACACCCTCCGCATCGAAGGAAATCGCCAGCACCTGCCGGTCCGTCACCTCGGGGGCGCGCCATGCAAATTGCTTCATCGTGCTTTGGATATAGTAATAGCCGCCCGCGTTGAGCACACCGGAGGTGGTCGGCACACCCACCAGATCCTCGACCGTGGCGCGGTTGTCGATGCCCACGACGATCTGCTGCAGATCCTCTTCAGAAGGCGCGTAGCCATGGTTGCGATAGAGCGCCGTACAGGCCATCACGCTGACGACACACAGGCCCAAAGCGCCACGGCGCATATACTGGCCCAAAGCTTTCGGGCGCGTTCGCCTCTGGTCGATACCGACCCGGTCTTCGGTCTTGATCCCGCTCATCGCTGCTCTTGTCCTCTGCCACCTGTCCGGGCTTATTGCACAGCCCTTTTCGGGCGGTTTGCACACTCGGCTCTTGAACAGGGCCTGTCCGGCTTTTATCTCGCCATATATAAAATTTGATGCCCGATCAAGAAAGGATGGCTTTTTTTGCCCATGCCCCCCCCGCCGTCTGACCCGCGCGCAACACCCCGCACCCCTGCGCCGCAGGGCGATCTGCGCGTCTCGGACCTGAGCACGCGCAGCCCCACGACGTTCGACATCGCCCCGGATGCAGAGGCCCGCGCCGCCGTCGCGCGGGATTTTGGCCTGCAGGGCCTGCGCAAATTGCGGCTGCGCGGCGAGATCAACGCCAAAGGGGCCTCAGGGTGGGAGCTGACGGCCATGTTGGGCGCGACGCTGGTGCAGGAATGCGGCATCACGCTGGATCCGGTGACGACGCGCATCGACGAAACCGTGACGCGCCGGTATCTGCCGGATCTGCCCGAACCGGACCCCGGCAGCATCGAGATCGAGATGCCCGAGAACGATAGTATCGAGCCGCTGGGGAGTGTCATTTCCCCCTGGTCCGTCATGATCGAGGCGCTGAGCCTGGCCGTCCCCGCCTTTCCGCGCAGCGCAGGGGCCACCACCGGCGAGGCCGTGTTCACCGAGCCCGGCACCAGGCCGATGCGCGACGAAGACGCCAGACCCTTTGCGGGGCTGGCCGGGCTGCGCGCAAGGATGGACGACGATCCCGGGCAATAGCAGGCGCCGCCAGAACCCGCTTGCCATTTCGCCCGCTTGTCCATATTTTCGGGATTTCACCCCAAACAAGGGTTGCCCTCGCCCCCCGACACCGACTAAGTGGCGCGACAAACCTAAACCCTTTCGGGCGCTGCAACGTGCCCGCATCCAAACCGAAGGTTGTGACATGGCCGTCCAGCAGAACAAAGTCTCCAAATCGCGCCGCAACAATCGCCGCGCACATGATGCGCTGGTGGCCGCGAACCCGAATGAATGTGACAATTGCGGAGAGCTCAAGCGCCCGCATCATGTCTGCCCGTCCTGCGGGCATTACGCCACGCGCGAAGTGGTGGCGATGGTCGATGAAATCGATCTGGACGAAGACGCGGCGTAACCTTTCGGGCCGGAATGTCCTGACAGGGAGGTCGGAATGAGCGGTCTGGCCGACCAAACCCCCAGCGGCCCTCTGACGAAGCGGGGGTCCGACTTGCCGGACGATACCCGCACCATCGTACTGTCCATCGACGCGATGGGCGGTGATCATGGTCCTGCCGCCGTCGTGGCGGGTGTGGCAAGTTCTGCCGGCATCAATCCCAGTCTGCGCTTTATCCTGCACGGCCCCAAGGACGAGCTGCAAAAGCTGGTCGCGCGCCGCAAACACCTGACCGGCCGCTGCGAGATTCGCGATGCCGCCGGTGTGGTGAGCATGAACGACAAACCGTCACAGGTAATGCGCAACGGCCAGGGCACCTCCATGTGGTCCGCGCTCGAGGCTGTGCGCAACGGCGAGGCGACGGTCGCCGTGTCCTGCGGCAACACAGGTGCGCTGATGGCGCTCAGCATGGTGCGTCTGCGCAAGCTGCCCGGTGTGAACCGCCCTGCCATCGCGGTGCTGTGGCCGTCGCGCAATCCTCAGGGGTTCAACGTCATGCTGGACGTGGGCGCGGATATTCGCGCCGATGCGCATGACCTGCTGCAATATGCGCTGATGGGCACAAGCTATGCCCGCAACGGCATGCATATCGACCGCCCCCGCATCGGCCTGCTCAACGTCGGCACCGAAGAGAACAAGGGCCGCGCCGAGCTGAAAGATGCGCATGACCTGATCGGTCGCCATGCCGAGGCAGGCGGGTTCGATTTCGTGGGCTTCGTCGAAGGCGGCGACATTCCCGGCAACCGCGCCGATGTGATCGTGACCGACGGCTTTACCGGCAATGTGGCGCTGAAAACCGGCGAAGGCACCGCGTCGCTGATCGGCGATCTGCTGCGCGAGGCGTTCAAATACACGCCCCTGTCGCGGCTGGCATCGATTCTGGCCATCACGTCGTTGCGGCGGCTGAAACAACGGATCGACCCGCGACGGGTCAACGGCGGCGTGTTTCTTGGGCTCAACGGCACGGTGGTCAAATCCCACGGGGCGGCGGATGCGACCGGCGTGTCGGCGGCGGTCAAACTGGCGTTTCAGCTTGCGCAATCGGGATTTTCCGACAAACTTGCTGCCCGGGTCGCATCAGCGGCCCAATTGTCGCTCGGCGACGCTTCGGACGGCACCATTGACGCAAAGGACACCGACGCATGACGACACGGGCAGTTGTGGCAGGGGTCGGGCATTACCTGCCGGAGCGGGTTGTCGAAAATGCGGAATTCGAGGCGACGCTGGACACCAGCGACGACTGGATCCGGTCCCGATCGGGCATCGAACGGCGCCATTTTGCCGCCGATGGCCAGACGACATCCGATCTGGCGACGCGGGCGGCACAGGCCGCACTGAATGATGCAGGGCTTGGCGCGGGCGATATCGACGCGCTGATCGTCGCCACCTCCACCGCCGATCTGACATTCCCGTCGGCCGCCACGATGGTGCAATCGGCGCTGGGGATGAACACCGGCTATGCCTTTGACATACAGGCGGTCTGCGCGGGCTTCGTCTATGCGCTCGCCACCGCCAACGCGCTGATCGTTGCGGGTCAGGCGAACCGGATAATGATCATCGGCGCGGAGACCTTCAGCCGCATCATGGACTGGACCGACCGGGGCACCTGCGTGCTCTTTGGCGACGGCGCAGGCGCGCTGATCCTCGAGGCACAGGATATGCCGGGCACTGCCGCTGACCGGGGCATCCTGTCGGTCGATCTGAATTCCGACGGGCGGCTGCGCGATATTCTCTATGTCGATGGCGGCGTCAGCACGCAGAGCACCGGCTTCCTGCGCATGCAGGGAAAAGAGGTTTTCCGCCATGCCATCGAAAAGCTGGCGTCGACGGCAGACGCCGCGCTTGACAAGGCCGGTCTGACCCATTCGGATATCGACTGGATCGTGCCGCATCAGGCCAATATCCGCATCATACAGGGCACCGCGAAAAAGCTCGGCCTGCCGATGGAGCGGGTCATCGTCACCGTACAGGACCACGGCAACACGTCGGCTGCATCGATTCCCTTGGCCTTGTCGGTCGGCAAGGCGCGCAAGCAGATCAAGTCCGGCGATCTGATCGTGACTGAGGCGATCGGCGGTGGATTGGCCTGGGGCGCGGTCGTTCTGCGCTGGTAAGGCAATTAATCGCGCACTTTAACGCCTGCGGGCAAGTGCCTGATATTGACTCGGAATTTGCGTCTCCCCTATGCTGCGCAAAACATGGAGGACGGTATGAGCGAGAAAACACTGACGCGGATGGACCTGAGCGAGGCGGTTTTCCGCGAAGTCGGTCTGTCGCGCAACGAAAGCGCGGAACTGGTGGAAACGGTTCTGGCGCATATGTCCGACGCGCTGGTCGGCGGGCAGCAGGTCAAGATCTCGTCCTTCGGCACCTTCTCGGCCCGCGAAAAGGCGGCGCGCGTGGGCCGCAACCCCAAGACCGGTCAAGAGGTGCCAATCGACCCGCGCCGCGTCCTGACGTTTCGTCCGTCTCACCTGATGAAAGACCGCGTCGCCGACGGCAACAAGGACTGAGGCACAAGGGTATGAGCAAATCGCCGGACGCGTTTCGTACCATCTCGGAGGTCGCCGATTGGCTTGAGACACCGGCGCATGTCTTGCGCTTTTGGGAATCGAAATTTACCCAAGTCAAACCAGTCAAGCGGGCGGGCGGGCGGCGCTATTACCGCCCCGCCGACATGGAGCTGCTGAGCGGTATAAAGAAGCTCTTGCACGACGATGGGATGACCATCAAAGGCGTTCAGAAAATGCTGCGCGAACAAGGCGTCAAGCACGTCTCTGATATGGGGGAACGGGCCGAGGACGCGGTGGGAACGGCCGCTTCGGATCTGGACATGGCGCCAGGCCCGGCGATGGACGACACGGTCGTGCCCTTCCAGCCCGCCGCCGCTGAGGACGTGCCCTCCGACCCTGCGCCGGAGGCTGATTCCGCGCCCGTATCTGAGCCCGTATCTGAGCCCGTATCTGAGACCGTATCTGCGGCCCCTGCCGCCGGGGAACCCGGGCAAACACCCCCCGTGGCGCAGAAAGGTGAACCCGAGATCGCAGCGACGACCCCGGAGCAAACAGAAGAGCCGGAGCCGGAACCCGCAATCCCCGAGAGGACTGAACCCGAGAGGACTGAACCCGAGCAGACTCCACCTGTTTCCGAAATCCCTCCCGAAATGCCCAGCGAAATGCCCGAAACCGCCTCTGTCGATCCGACACCTTTGGCTTGCGAACCCGAACCGCCCAAACCATCCGCACCGACGCCCGACGCCGAAAAACCGGCGGTTCCGGCATGGATGCAGCCTGCCGAACCGGTCGCCGAAGCGCCGGAAACCATCCCGGCGCCTCCGGCTGTCCCGGCGCCTCCGGCGCCCACGGCGCCCACGGCTGTCCCGGCGCCTCCGGAGACCGAGTCGCCAGAAATGCCATCGTATATTGCGCAATCGGAACCGCCTGCTGACTTGCCCGAAACACCACCCGAGCCGGACGCGCCAGCCTTACCCACACCAGCCCCTTTGCCCGCGCCTGCCCCTCCGGCCGAGAAACCCGTCGCCGCCCGGCCCGCCCTGCCGCCGCTGCCCGATCTGCCGCCCGATCCGGATATCGACAGTCTGACAGCCCGCCCCGGCCCGCTGTCGCGGATCGCCCGGCTGGATCAGTTGACCCCGGAACAGCTTTCGACGCTGGCCCCACTGCTTGCCGCCCTGCGCGCGCAGACCGACCCCAGGCGCTAGGCCAATCGCAATGCTCTGGTCTGGTTCGCCGCCCTGCGCCGCTTTGGGCATGCCCCGCAGAATCCGCAGGCCGATCGACGCAGAGGGCGGATTTTACGCTTGCCCCCAGATGCAGAACCGCTATGAACGCGCAGAGTTCGGGCTATGGCGCAGCCTGGTAGCGCGTCCGTCTGGGGGACGGAAGGTCGCAGGTTCGAGTCCTGCTAGCCCGACCATTCAAACCGCTCTTGGCCGTGACCGGTCGGGGCGGTTTTGCGTTTTTTGGGAGAGTGTCATGTCAGATCGGACCAGCATGACCCGGATCCGCGCATGACCGGCGTTCTGGCCAGCCAGCAGCTTGCCGCGCTGATTGATCGGGGTGGCTTGAACGGCACGCCTGCGATCCTGCCCGATCAGTTGCAACCCGCCAGCATCGACCTGCGTCTGGGCCGCGTCGCCTACCGAATCCGCGCGTCGTTTCTGACCGGTGCGGGGAGTTCGGTGCAGGACCGCCTGACCGAATTCGAGATGCACCGCGTCGATCTGACCGGCGGGGCGGTCTTGGAAAAGGGCTGCGTCTATCTGGTGCCGCTGATGGAACATCTGGCCTTGCCGGACGACATTCAGGCCGTCGCCAACGCCAAAAGCTCGACCGGCAGGCTCGATCTGCTGACGCGCATGATCACAGATGGTGGCACCGAATTTGACCGGGTGCCGCCAGGCTACCAAGGCCCGCTTTATGCCGAAATATGCCCGCGGTCGTTTTCGGTGCTGGTGCGCCCTGGCATGCGGCTCAACCAGTTGCGGCTGCGGCGCGGGACCGCGCGGCTGGACGATGCCAGCCTGCGCACCCTGCATGCCAAAACGCCGCTGGTCGACACGGAGGCCGTAATCGACGACGGTCTTGGCTTTTCCGTCGATCTGTCGGGGCAGGCGGGCGGGCCGGTCGGCTACCGCGCGAAACCCCATACCGGCGTGATTGATCTGGACCGGATCGGAGCCTACGCCCCCGGCGATTTCTGGGACGACGTGCAAAGCGACACCGGCCAGATCATCCTCGACCCCGGTGCGTTCTACATTCTGGTGAGCCGCGAGGCGGTTGTGATCCCGCCGGATCATGCCGCCGAAATGGCGCCCTATCTGGCGATGGTCGGCGAATTCCGGGTGCATTACGCGGGGTTCTTCGATCCGGGCTTTGGCCATGCAACGGCAGGCGGCACCGGCGCGCGCGGCGTCCTCGAGGTGCGCTGCCACGAGGCCCCCTTTGCGCTGGAGCACGGCCAGATCGTCGGTCGGCTGGTTTACGAGCGCATGTCAGCGGTGCCCCGCACGCTTTATGGCGCGGGTCTGTCGTCGAATTACCAGGGCCAGGGCCTCAAGCTGAGCAAGCATTTCCGCAGCGCCTGAGCGGCCTAGCTCTGGCCACCCCGCCGCGCCTCGCGCGCTGCCATCTTGGCCGCGCGTTTGCGCTGACGCTTCTGGCGCATCTGCTGGCGTTCCTGCGGTGTCATCTGCGGGCCGGCGTCCTGCTGGCCCGCATCGTTCTGGCCCACATCGTTCTGGCCCGGATCGTTCTGGCCCGCGTCAATCAGCCCGTCCTCGGCAAACCACGCATCGGTCGAGTCCGCGTTCGTCTCGGTGCTCGACCCGGCCCGTGGCGGTGCGTCCCCCTTGCCACGGGTCTGCGACACCCGGTTCATCCCCGCATCGACGCCCTTGCCGATCAGCTTTCGCATCACGACCCGGACCCCCATGTTGATCAGTTGATTGCCGTTCATCGTGCCCTCCATCTTTGCTTTATTCGTGTCTCTAACGTCGTAATACGCCGAATTCGTGGCCGATCTGCGTGCCATGTCCCCCGCAACCTTGGGTCGACAGCATTCAAAATCCGGCGCTAATCCTCGAAAAGCTCGCTTTGCCCTGCATCCACAGCCTCGTCCGCATCCACATCGCCTTCGCCGGGCAAGGGCGCGGACCCCGGCGGCAACCGGCTTTCCAGGAGCCCCGACGCGCGCAATTCCTTGAGCCCTGGCAGATCGCGTGCCGATTCGAGCCCGAAGTGATCGAGGAAGCCCTGCGTCACCACAAAGGTCACAGGCCGTCCGGGTGTCATCTTGCGGCGGCCGAACCGGATCCATTCCATCTCGATCAACTGGTCCACGGTGCCGCGCGACACCGAGACGCCACGGATTTCCTCGATCTCGGCGCGGGTGACAGGCTGATGATACGAGATGATCGCCAGCGTTTCGATGGCGGCGCGGCTCAGCTTGCGGGTTTCGACGGTTTCCTTCTGCATCAAAAACCCGAGATCCGCCGAGGTGCGCAAGGCCCAGGCATCACCGATCTTCATCACCTGCACGCCGCGCCCCTCGTAGCGGCGGCGCAGATGCATCAACGCCTCCGCAGGGTCGCAGCCGTGGGGCATGCGCGCGGCCAGATCGGCGATTGTCACAGGCTCTGCGCTGGCAAAGAGCACCGCCTCGACCATACGCTCCTGTTCGGCCATCACGGGGGCTTCGAACAGGCTCTCGGAGCGGGCGTCGTCAGTCATCGCGACGCTCCGTGCGGCGCAGCTCGATGGGTGCGAAATTCCCGGATTGCCGCAACTCGACCTTGCCTTCCTTGGCCAGTTCCAGCGACGCGGCAAAGGTCGACGCGGTGGCCGAGCGTCGGCGCATCGGGTCCGTGTCCCAGCCGTCGGGCATATAGGTGCTGAGATCTGTCCAGACGCCCGCAAAGCCGATCAGCCCGCGCATCCGCTCCAGCGCCTGCTCCATGGTGAACACCGCGTCGCGGTCCATCACGAAAGGGCGGAATTCGTCCTTGGTGCGGATGCGGGCATAGGCTTGCATCAGATTCAGCAGATTGGCGGTATAGCGCACATTGCGCACCCGTTCGACCGTCTCGACATGGCCGCGCACGAATATATCCCGCCCCAGCCGGTCGCGCGCCATCAGCGCGGCGGCACAAGCGCGCATCGCTTGCAACCGCTCCAGCTGAAACGCCAGATGTGCAGCAAGGTCTTCGCCCGTGGGGCCGTCGTCGCTGGGGTCAGGCGGCAAAAGCAGCCGCGATTTGAGAAAGGCCAGCCATGCCGCCATCACCAGATAATCGGCCGCCAGTTCAATGCGCAGCGTGCGCGCCCCTTCGACAAAGGCCAGATATTGCCGCGCCAGTTGCAGAACCGAGATTTGGCGCAAATCCACCTTTTGGGTGCGCGACAGCGACAAAAGCACGTCGAGCGGCCCCTCGTAGCCATCGACTTCGACGATCAGCGCCTCGGCAGCCAGCCTGTCGGCGACGTTCAACTCCTGACCAGCGGATTCAGCCATCCAACCTGTCCGTCATCAAGGCCTCAAGCTCGGCTGTCAGCGCGTCGATATCGACCGGGCGCGGGTGATGCCGAGAGCCAAGCGCCGATGCTGCACGCCGCGCGCCATGCAGTGTGAGCGACCCGCAGGCCGCGGCCACATCCTCCATCTCGGCCATGTCGCCATTGCAATGCAGCACCACATCGCAGCCCGCCGCCAGCGACGCGGCAGAGCGTTCCGCCACCGTGCCGCTCAGCGCCTGCATCGAGATGTCGTCGGTCATCAGCAACCCCTCAAAGCCGATCTCGTCGCGGATTTTACCGATCATCACCGGGGAAATCGTCGCGGGCAAGGGGTCGAACGCCTCGAACACCAGATGCGCGGTCATGCCCATCGGCAATTCGGCCAGTGCCTTGAAGGGGGCGAAATCGACGGTCTCAAGCTCTGCCGCCGGGGTGTCGATGCGCGGCAGATCGAGGTGGCTGTCAAAGAGCGCGCGACCATGCCCGGGAATATGTTTGATCACCGGCAGCACACCGCCGTCCATCAGCCCGCCCGCCACCGCATGACCGATGCTGGCCACCTGCGCCACCGACGATCCATAACAGCGGTTGCGCAGGAATTCATGGGTTTGCGCCCGGGCGATATCCAGCATCGGCGCGCAGTTGCAATCTATGCCCAGCTCGATCAGTTCCGCCGCGATGATCCGGTAGCGCAGCGCCATGACGCGCGCCGCCCTTGGTCCTGCGGCGGCCACGTGATCCAATGGTGGCGGCCAATCGCGGGCCAGCGGCGGGCGCAGGCGCTGCACGCGGCCTCCCTCCTGGTCGATCAGGACAGGCGCGTCGCGCCCGACACTCTGGCGCAGATCGTCGGTCAGTTTGCGGATTTGCGCCGCAGTCGCAAGATTGCGGGCAAAGACGATAAAGCCCCAAGGGTCAGCCTCGCGGAAAAAAGCCGTCTCGCGCGCGCTCAGCGTCAGGCCCTCGGGGGCGAGGATGGCGGCGCGCGCCGGGCTCACCGCGTGACCACCGGGATGCAATCGGCGCTGTCGGCGACCAGGGCGGCGCAGAACCGGCGGGCATCGCTCAGATCGGCAAAGCCCATGGCGCGCAGACGGTAGAACGTGCGCCCGCCGCTGGAGGCGCGGTGGATCACGCGGGTCTTGTCCTCAAAGAACGCGTCAAACTGCCCGGCGATCTTGGTCCATTCCGCGCGGGCCACTTCGGGGCTTTCGTAAGCGCCCAATTGCACCAGACGGGTGCCCGAAGGCACGGTCGCGCCATCGACCTCGGGTGTGGTGCCCGCGGCACTCGGCGCAGGCGCGGCGGCCTGCAAGGCCAGAGCCGCGGCCTGAAGACCTTGCGGGCGCGCAGCCGGACGCGGCGAGCGTGCGACGCCCGGAACGCTTGCCGGAATGGCGTCGGGGTTGGAGAGCAGGTCGGTTTGCGGGGCCAAAGCCGCCAGCTTCTCGGAACCGGGTGCGGTTTGCGTGACGTCGGCCACGTCGCCCAGCGGTTTGGTGGCAGCGGCAATCTGGTCGGCCAATTGCTGGATCGGGTCAACGGCAATGGCGGGCACGTCCGCTGCGGTCTGTGTGGTTTGTGCGGTCTGTGTGATCTGTGCGGTCTGTGTGATCTCTTCCAGAGCAGGCGCGGGCGCAGCCTCCGCAACCGGAGCGTTCAGCGCCGGGACGCTTTGCGCGCCCGCCTGCTGGCTGAGCCGGGCCAAGAGCGGCGTGTCTTCGTCGCGCAACGTCGATGCGCGCGGGGCCAGAACCAGCCGGTCCGCAGGTGGGGCCGCCGTGCCGCTGCCCGCCACCTGATTGACGGACAGACCCTGATGATCGGCGGGACGCCCGCCCGGCTCTTCCGGGGCGACCCGCATCGGGCCTTCCACCGACCGGACCACGGGCACGCCGCTCACGTCGCGCACCAAAAGCTGATAACCCCAGACCGCGACACCGCCGATCAGGGCCAGCGACACCAGCGCGCCCAGCCAATTGGCCATGCTCGCCACAGGTGGGTTTGCAATGGGCCGGCCCGTGGCACGATCCCCCGCCATACGCGAAGATGTGCGCGACACCTGCCCGTGTCCCGTCATCGGAAAATCTGCCATGTCCGCCTCTCTGCCCGGGGCGGATCTGCGCCCGCCCGGAGGTTTGCCTTCTGCCTCCCCCGGGGTCTGGCGCCGTTAGATCAGCGCATCTCGTCCATCGGGGTTACGCCCAAGATACCAAGACCGGCGGAAATAACAACCGACACCGCCCGCGCGAGGGCGATTTTCGCCTGCGACGTGGCCGGATCGTCCTGAAGAAAGCGCAATTCTGCCTGATCGTTGCCCCGGTTCCACAGGCTATGCAGGTCCGACGCCAGATCGTAGAGGAAAAACGCGATCCTGTGCGGCTCATTGGTGCGGGCGGCAATCTCGACCTGACGCGGCCATTCGGCCAGCTTGCGCGCCACGATCAACTCGGCCTCATCAATCATCTGGCTCAGATCCGCAGAGCCGAGCGTCGCGTCATCCACCGCGATGCCGGCCTCGACCGCCTTGCGCATCACAGAGCTGACCCGTGCATGGGCGTATTGCACATAGAACACAGGGTTTTCGCGGCTTTGCTCAAGCACCTTGTCAAAGTCGAAATCAAGCATCGCGTCGTTCTTGCGCGTCAGCATCACGAACCGTGTCACGTCCGGGCCAACCTGATCAACGACGTCGCGCAGGGTCACGAAGGTGCCCGCGCGTTTGGACATCTTGAATTCCTGCCCGTCCCTGAACAGCTTGACCAGCTGCGTCAGTTTTATATCGAGCGGCACGCGGCCGTCGCTCAGTGCCGCAACCGCCGCTTTCATCCGTTTGACATAACCGCCATGATCCGCCCCGAACACATCAATAAGAGCGTCGAAGCCTCTGGTAATCTTGTCATAATGATAGGCGATGTCCGGCGCGAAATAGGCCCAGTTGCCATCGGCCTTTTGCACGGGTCTGTCTTCGTCATCGCCAAATTGCGTGGATTTGAACAGCCATTGCTCGCGCGGTTCCCAATCGTCGCCCGCCTTGCCCCTTGGCGGGGGCAGCGTGCCCCAATAGATCAGATCCTTGGATTTGAGATCCGCGATCGCGGCCTCGATCCGGCCCGTGCCGTAGAGCGATTTTTCCGAATAAAACACATCCATGTCAACGCCCAGGGCCTTGAGATCGCTTCGGATCAGCTCCATCATGGCATCTGTCGCAAAGGGCCGCAGGATGGGCAGCCAGACATCCTCGGGTTGGCCGACAAAGGCATCGCCATGCGCCTCTTTGGCAGCCTCGCCCACCGGTATCAGGTAATCGCCCGGATATGTGCCGTCGACAAAGGCGACCTCTTGCCCATGCGCCTCAAGATAGCGCAGATAGACCGACCGCGCGAGCGTATCGACCTGCCCGCCGCCATCGTTGATGTAATATTCCCGCGTCACATCGTAGCCCGCGAAATCCAGCAAGGACGCCAGCGCATCGCCGAACACAGCACCCCGCGTGTGACCGACGTGCAAGGGTCCCGTCGGGTTGGCGCTGACATATTCGACGTTGACGCGCGCGCCCTGCCCCATGTCAGAGCGGCCATAATCGGTGCCTGCGGCCAGAACGGCGCGGGTCACATCCTGCCAGATCGCGGGGGCCAGCCGCAGGTTCAGGAACCCCGGCCCGGCCACCTCGGCCGACACGATGCGCGGATCCTGCATCAGATCGGCGGCGAGCGCCTCGGCGATATCGCGGGGCTTTCGGCCAGAGGGTTTGGCCAGCACCATCGCGGCATTGGTCGCCATGTCGCCGTGTGCTGCGTCGCGGGGCGGTTCCACCGTGACGTTGTCGCGCGGCAGGCCTGCGGGCAGATCGCCGCCGGTCTCGAGGTTATCCAGCGCTGCCAACACGCGGGCATGGAAATCGGCAAAGAGGTTCATGGCTGCGGTCCTTTGGTCACCGGCCTGTGTCTTATCACGGCGCGCGCGCGGGTCAACGGGCGGCTGAAACGGGGCGGGTCGGCCGGCGCGCTCAGCGCGCGGCATCGCGCGACATCACGATCAGCGCCCGGGTCAGCGGATGCGCCAGCGTCAGCACCAGCGCCTCGATCCGGTCAAGCTCATCGCTTTGCGCGCTGTGCAGGTCAGGCACGCAAGCCGCCGACGGCACCGCCAGCGCATGACATTGCACGCCGCGCGGGGCCGCCACCTGCACCCGGCGCGCCAGCATCCGCACCGCCGCAGAGCCCGCATGCGCCACGCCGTCCGCCTCTGCGCTGTGGCCCAGATGCGCCAGCACGATCCGCCCGTGACCCGCCGCAAGCCCGATAAAAAGCGCATTGGCCAGCCCGTGCGCCGCGATCAACATCGGTCCCAGTTCGATCAGCGGCAGCGCGCAGCAGCGCAGATCGAACAGCGCATGCACAGGCTCGTCGCCCCAGGCCTCGCCGATCTGGTCCAGCGTCGTCTAGCCGGTCAAAGGCAGCGCCAGCGGCTCGATCCGTTCGGGGTTCTGAGTGGCAAGGCTGTGCAGCGCGCAGGCGTCGCTGTCGATGGCGACCACCGTGGCCCCGGCCTGCGCAAGACTCAGCGTCAGCCTTTGGCCAAGCGCCAGGCAGGCGGCCACGACCACGACCGTCTTGCAACTGTAATACCGCCCCAGATGTTCCAAGATCCGAATACCTTGCCAGACAAAGATGTCTGTATCCGCTGGCATCGCCCAGCGTCAACTTATACCAACGGCCCTAAAGGGTTACCGTTTTAGCCCATTCACGGGATGTTATTGAGGTTATAGCCTTTTTGTCCTGTGCAAAGAAGTTCCAAGCTT
>Ga0307981_1001040_pt1 | contig 26269 bp, 20 predicted proteins | sample OrgLakmetagen987_FD_201849 | JGI IMG/M metagenome (GOLD analysis project Ga0307981, IMG submission 201849) | Saline water microbial communities from Organic Lake, Antarctica - #987 | ecosystem: Environmental > Aquatic > Non-marine Saline and Alkaline > Saline | place: Antarctica: Organic Lake... | reverse complement strand
AAAAAGAATTTTGAATAATTTAAGATTTTTCCAGTTCAAGGAGAAGTTAACATATAAGTTGTATTTAAGAAATAAAAAATTCACATCTCAAGATGAATATTTAACAAGCAAAATGTGCTCAAATTGCATGAATATAAAATGGAATTTAGGAAGTAATAAAATATATTCATGTAACTCATGTGGAAAAATATATGATAGGGATGTAAATGCTTGTAAAAATATAATGATGAAAACGATGTATTAAATAGATACATCGTGGGCAAACCCGAATGCTTGCCCAGGGTCTCAACCAAAATATAAGGTGTAAATATGTATCCAAACATTGTGAAATGGTAGTAGATATGAAGTGGTTCAATCACTATTAAAGTATCAATGTGTCACATCATTTTTTTTGCAGGGTGTGAGTATAAAAATACGAGAGTATAAATTTCATTTATGAAAAGTAATGAAAAGTAATGAAAAAATGTCCGTATTTTTATATAGGAATATACGTATTTATACGCTTGTAAGCTTCGGATGTAATTTAAAAGGTAATTTAAAAAGGCAATTTGAAAGATAATTTTGAAAGATAATTTTGAAAGATAATTTTGAAAGGTAATTTTGGAAGATGATTATCCACACAATTTAAATTTTTCGAACAATTCAACAATTTCACTGTAATCTCTTTTTGAGGCTATATCTAATGGTGTTTTTCCTGTTGAATCTATTATATTTACATCTATATTGTATTTTTTTTTCAACAGTTCTTTCACTATTATTGGTGAGTTTGATTTAGTCGCAGATAATAAAGGTGTGTTTCCATTTTTATCTATAAAATTTAAATTAATTTTTTTATAATTGATTAACTTGATCGCTAAATTATATTGTTTTCTATATATCGCCATCGTTAATGGTGGGTAATGATCGATCGTGTCCTTTTTTAAATTTGGATCACATCCGTTGTTTATCAATTTATTAAAAAAATAAATATTTTCCCAAAATGTCGCATAATAAAAAGGTGTAACTCCATTTTCATCATAATTGTTTATAAAATTTAAATTTACTGAGAAATTCATCAATAAATTAAAAAGTTTCACATCTTTCCTTCTAATTATTTTTACAAATTCGCTTGTATCGTCAAACACTGCGTTATTTTTTAGCAATATTTTTGATATTTTAAAAAAGTTATTACTTAAAAAAGAATTTTTAATAGACATATTTATTGGACGAACTTTTTTATCATCCATAATGTTGACGTTTGCATTATACTTTATCAATATTTTCACAGCGCGATAGTTTCCATTGTAAACTGATACCAAAAGTGGTATATCAAAAAATGATTTAGATGAATTCATATCTATATATTCTTTTACATTGTGTGGGTAACTCTTTAATAATGAATGTAATGATTTACTATATTCGCTAAATCTGCACATTTCTTTCAATACCTCGTACACTTTTGGTCTATTAAAATTACATGTTTTGATCATTTGATTACAAAATAAATCATCTTTTTTCATATTAATGACATCTTCGACGTACAAATCTCTCTTTAAAACTAAATAATTTTCAAAATTACAATCCATTAAACATCTTGATAAACATTTTGGATGAGTAAATACTTTTAAATCTTCAAATTTATGCTTTTTAATTATGAATTTTAAAATGCTTCTGAATTTGTTATTTAAATTTAAAATGAGCATTGAACTTATAAAATTACAATTTTTTAAAATTTTGAATAAAATCTCATTTGGAAAGTCCATAAACAATATTATCTATTTTTTATCTTTTGTTTTTTATTTTCAACACTGGGAAATAATTATTGAAACTTTAATTATTTTACAATTCATATTTGAGTTCAAATTCCTATATAATAAGTCGTATCATGGTTCTTAATTATATTACTTGCGAACTTCATTATTTATAAAATATGTTATGTTATAATAAATAATGGCAGGTGGTTTAATTCAATTGGCCGCTTACGGCGAACAAAATTTATTTTTGTCAAAAGATCCTCAAATTACATTTTTTAAAGTTGTGTACAGAAGGCATACTAATTTTTCAATTGAAACAATGCCACAAAGTTTTAAAACTGTCCCAAAATTTGGAAAACGTGTCGTTTGTGTTTTATCAAGAAGCGGTGATTTAATAAGAAAAATACATATTGTGGCGGTTTTACCTAAAATTCCTCAATTTAAAGATGAAGCTGGTAATATTGATCCTATAACTAAATTCGCATGGGTCAGGAAAATTGGATATGCGTTAATTAATAATGTTGAAATTGAAATAGGTGGAGAATTAATTGATAAGCAGTATGGCGATTGGATTAATATTTGGAATGAATTAAGTTTGCCAATTCAAAAAAACATCGATAAAATAATTGGTGATGTTCCGTTACTCACTGAATTTACCAATGGTAAAAAAGAATATAAATTATTTATTCCATTGCAATTTTGGTTTAATAGATTGCCTGGTTTAGCTTTACCTGTCGTCAGTTTGCAACATGGACATGTTCAAATTAATTTAGATATTAACAGTTTTTTCAAATGTCATGTAATTTCTCCAACTCACTACATTAATGTTTCTGATGATTTTGTTAATTATAAACCCTTTGAATATTTAAAACAAGTCGTAGATGGATCAGAATCATTAGCAAGGTTTATCTATTTTGACTTAATCAATAGAAGATTGTATATTTCTAGAATAACGGATGAAAAATTTAATAGTTTGACTGAAAATGACCCTGAAAAAAGACAAACTGAGGATGATCAGAGAGCACTTTTATTTTCTAAAGATGAAAATGGAAATCCTATTAATAAAAAATATTTCATAACTGGACTCACCACTGGGTACCAAGCTATGCCACGTATAAATTCCGCAGAGAGCACCCACTCTAATAATACAGTCAGACTTAATAATATCAATTTAAAAGATTGTTTCTTATTAGTTGAATACATTTTTTTAGATGATGTTGAAAGAACAAAATTTCTCCAAGCCAGACATGAATATTTAATTGAGCAAGTTTTTTTAAATGATATTAAAACGGTAACTGGGATTAATCAATTTTTTTATCTTGGTTTCACTCAATCGTGCAAAGAAATGATATGGGTCACTCAATTAAGTTTAGCTTTGAATAGTAGGAATAATGAATTGTTTAATTACACTGACTCATTGATTAGAGATGAAGATGGAAATTTAATTGGAAAAAATATAATTACAAGAGAAACAATTTTATTTAATAGTGAAGAAAGAATATCACTCAGAGACTCGCAGTATTTTTCTAAATTGCAAATTTATCAACACCATACTAAATTAATTTCTGAGGGAATCAATCTATATTCATTTTCTCTGCATCCTGAAAAACATCAACCTTCATGCACTGCTAACCTCAGCAAAATTGACAATATATCTCTTAGATTAGTTGTTATACCACAAATAACCTTCCAAAATAATGCAAAATTAAGATGTTATGCTAGAACATATAATATATTAAGAGTCGCTAATGGAGTTAGTGCTCTTTTATTTTCAATAGACAATCAGTGAATTTAATATATGATCGGGTATATTTAATGTCCAAAACTCATTCTAGTCTCTAATTTAACTAATTGATGAAGGATCTTCTCCATGGCGTTGTGAATATTTGATGAATCATCTAATTTTTCTTTATATTTTCCAACATAACTATCCATTTCCGACTCAGTGTACGTATCATTTTTTAAATCTGGAAATTTATAAAGTGTTTTGTTCATATCGTCTATTTTATATGCTAATCTTACCAAATCATCTTCATTGCTTTTCAATTTAGACATATCTCTTTTTATGCGATTCCAATCATTCTCAGAAATCTTTTTTCCGTGAGCTTTTAAATTATCTTTTAATGTTTCAAATATTTTGTTTAAAAATTCATGCCCAATCACTGGAGTATTTCCTTCTCCACTAGATGGATATTTGAATACTACTGCGCCACCTTTTTTCCTCGAACCTCCTGACATTTCCCCTAATGATCCTGTTATTTGAGGAGGAACCAAGGAATTAATTTTAAATGGGTCTGTGTGTAACATTTCATTTTTCCTTCTATTTTCTCGGAACATTGTCATAAAATGATCATTGGTTAATCCTCGAGCTTTAGGGTCTACTCTCACAGGTAATTCAATATCTTTCCCATATTTTGATTGTTTCCATGATGTAACATCTCCTCTCGAAATTACTGGGTTTAATATTTCAGGGTTGCTGTTAATGTGTCTAATAATTTTATCCATTACTGATAAGAAATTTCCATATATATTTTGGCCTTTCTCTTTTTCAGTATTACTTTTGTCTCCAAATTCACTTATCTTTACCAATATATCATGTTTTAATTCTCCTTTGTTACCTTTTTGATTATACAAATATTGGATCCATTGTCCGGTGGTCAATAAATTGTCAATTTTACCCTTGTGGACGGATGAATTACTCTCAATGGTGGGAACTTGAAATCTTGCCACCACTCTTTTGAGAACTTTATGGTCAACATTGTTTATGTGATTTACAAATAATTTGAAATCATTCGTGTTCTTTCTGGCTTTTTCTAAACAATCTTGAATTTCATCCACTTCATTTGTATTTAACAAACAAAACAACACATCTTCGCACCAAGTGGACGGCTGTCCATCTTTTGCGCAATCCGAAGATCCTCCTGTCATCATAACAACTCGTTCTTTTATTCTTCCTCCTCCGAGCTTATTAAAGTAAAGAGTTGCTGATCCTACCTTTGAACTAGGAGCAACTGTAATTTCAGGCAATGATGTTAATTTTCTTAACAATGGCATATTCAACGATTTTAAATTATCTTTCCCAGGGAAAAATTTTACGTAATCATTATAATTTAATGGAATTGCCAAAAGATCAGTGAAACTTACAGTTGCTCCACCATTAATCTTTTTAGTTACCCCCCATTTTTTATTATTATTACCCCCATTCCCATCTTTAGTTCCCCCTCTTAAAGTGTAATATTCGCAATTAATATTATATTTTGGAGTTTGATTTGCAAAATTCAACAATAAAACTTCAACTCCATCTTCACCAGCAACATTTAATGAGCCTTTATCTGGTGTCAAAACGAAATTTGCCTTTTGAAGATTATCACGCCTTTCATCGTCAATCGTTCCAGTTACTCTGAATACTTCCGGGCAGTAAACCATCATATATAAATTTCTGAAAAAATTGCAATCTTTTATGACTATCTGACATTTTTCTACGTAACTTGCAATATTGTTTTCACCTTTAGTTGGATCCAAAGTTGCTGAATTTTCGATTATCCCATTATTACCAATATAATGGCCTCCCAAAGCTACGCAGTTAGCAGAAAATACGTGAGAACAATCATTATCTGGGAAACAAGGCAACATTGAAGCAAATTTAACATAGAAATAAGATGCTTTGTCTAAATTTACTCTATATTTACTTTCCCCTAAAGACTCTTCATAAGATCGTGGATTAACGTAAGTGTCAATGTCATCATTAAGACTTTTCCTAAAGAGAGACATAAATCCAGTGTGAGCTGTTTCACCATAAAAGTTTTTGTGATCTTGGTCTAAATTTGACCATTCTTCGTAAACATTTTTTAAAATGGATGACGCTTTTTTACCATCGCTATTATGATTTCCAGAGAACGTTTGCCTCGATGCGTTAATAACAACTTCCATTAAATCTTCGAATAATTCTTGATCAGTTTTATTGTGAGATCCACCTGATGGATAAAGAATGTTTTTAATTGCATCTATTTTTTCTTTGTGAATATCTATCAAAGTTTTTTTGAATATATCTATATTATCTGTTGTCAATCCATCAATAATTTTCTTGAAAACATCCTTGTCAACTATTTTATTCTCATTATCTCTATAAGTTTTCATTTTTTTTAAAATGTTAACAAATTGACCTTCTACGTATCCATTTGGGAGAAGATTTCCTATATCGGATTCCGTTGAGCCATCCTCATATTGAAGTAAACGAGATGTGGCGATGGCTTTGGCTTTATCGGCTTTATCTTTCGTTCCTTGTTCAAGTTTACCAACATTATTATTAAAAACTTTAATGTCACTATCTAATTTATCCTCGGTCAATGATTTAAAAATTTTATCAAAATTGTACGCATTTTTTTCTTTTAAAACATTTGACCTATGTTTATCATCTTCATGAGAACCCAATATTTTTCTGGCTTCTTCGCCAGAAGATGTCATGGCACCAACAGCTGGATTCGTGTCCGCAGAGTTAAAAGAAGAATCCAGGCCTAGTTCATTATTATTTGTCGAACCTGTTACTCCATCACCAGAGGTAACATCAGCAATTGGTGTAATTAATTTTCCAACAGTTTCAATAAATGTCGAGTAATCATTAATTGCACTCTGAATATTTTTTAATCTCTCATTCTCTGATAACAATATTGAGCCAACTCCAGATCTCATTCTTTTAAATCTAAAATATTCTGATGAAACTTGATCTTTAAATTCTTTGCATTTATCAATACTTTTAGAACCGCTATTATCTACGGCCGATAAACAATATTTGTCTATTTTAGTTATAACTTTTTCATTTAAAACGTCTTGATCGTCGAAAAAATGATCTCTCATGCCCTCTAAAACTTTGGCAACTAAATTCTTTTTTGTGTTTAAAAAACTGGAATCGACATGTCTGTGATAAAGAGCCGTCCTAATCACGAAATCCATGAATGATTCGTGGATAGTTAGTCCTCCCTGTGAAAGTGACTCCTTTTGATTATAACTTCTTGAAAAAATGTATGGGTGATCAACGTTGATGTTCAAAACTTTTGCAGCTGATTCATAGTTTTGGTTGAACATGTTTCGGGCAATTGTTTCTTGGTACGTGGTGTCATCTTCCCCACTTCCGAAAAAATAACCAACGGGAGACTTGGTTGAGTTGTCAGCGGTCATAATTATATATTTATTTTAGAAGAAAAAAAAAATAAGTTCTAAAAACTTATATTATATTTTATTGAATCATTAATTTATTTTAGAGACTATATATATAAATGAAATTAGAGTGGTATCATATTGCTATTATAGTGCTGTCTATATTCTTAATCTGGTATGTTTACAATGATAACTCTGTGCAAGAGTGCAACTGTGATAATGTCGATAACGCAGGCAAAACTACCGCAAACGCACGTGTTAATGAAGGATTCCGTGAAGAGGATAAACCATGCGCAACTTTATATTATACATCATGGTGCGGATTCTCTCAAAAATTTCTGCCTGAATGGGAAAAATTTGAAAAACGCATAAATTCCGACCCTAAAATGAAATCAAAATTAAAATTAAAAAAAATTCAATGTGACGGAGGGAATGAAAATATGTGCAATGAACAAGGAATAACAGGATATCCAACTGTTATTATAAATTTCCCCGATGATACTAAAGTGCCAATTCCAGGATACAGAAGTGCCGATGATTTATTAAAAAAATGTCAAGAATATGTGTAAAATTTAAATAAATAAATAAATAAATAAATAAATAAATGAAAAAATTAATAAATATAGGAACATTAAATTAATTTAAAATAAAATGTTTTTCAACAACAAATAATTTTTTAATAATAAATAATTTTTTAATAATAAATAATTTTTTAATAATAAATAATTTTTTAATAATGAGCAATTTTTTAATAATGAGCAATTTTTAACAACAATATTTTAACAACAATATTTTGACAATAACTTTATAAAAATAAATAACGCGGTTATTGTTAAATTAAATATTCTAAAATATAGGTAATAAACATCATGAATGATAAAAATAGCAGATATGATAAAAATAGTGGAACCCGTCAAAATGAAAACATATTAGATTTTTTTGACTCAGATGAAGATGAAAATTATTACTCAGCGTTAGGACTTGATGAAAATTGTACAACGAGCGATATCCGTTTAGCACATTCTAAAATGATTAAAAAATACCATCCTGATAAATGCCGATCAAATAAATACACTGATGAACAAAAAAAAGAAAACGAAGAAATATTCGAATATATTCAAGAAGCGTATGAACATTTAATAAAAAAACACGGTCAAACTAAAACTAAAAAAAAAAATAATAAAAATGTTCATGAAAAACACTTGAGACTAAAAAAGGAACACGGAAAATTTTTAAAAGAACAAGAAAAAAAAGAAATTAGCAAAGAAGATGCAAAAAATGAATTTAAAAAAATGTTCCAAGATGTTGATGAAAAGATAGACTACAAAAGAGACAAAGAAAAGAAAGCAATCAGCGATGATTCTATAAAAAAAAAAATTAAATATCTAAAATATCAAAGGGAAGAAGATGACATCGAAGCAACTTGCCCTAAATTATTTGATGACAATTCATTTGATAATGATAGATTTCAAGCTTTGTATGATAATACTTACAAACAAAAGCACGAAGACACTGCTATAGATGTTATTCCTAAAGCATTCAGCATGAGCGGTGAAATATCACAGTCTATTTTTGCGTCAGTAGATGATTATTCTGACCCAACTTACATTTCTGACTCCTTGGATAATAAATGTCAACTGATCGATTTTAAGAATTCAATTAACGAGAAAGATTTAAAGAAAAAAGATGCTAACTGCGTAAAACCTGCTTCATACACTAAAGGGCATAATAAAATCGACAACGATTACGATATATTGTTACAAAAAAGATTAAATGAAAGAGAAACGTTTACAAAAGAACTGGAAGATGAAAGAACTAAACATTTAAGGGAAGTGAATAATAATCCATATTCTTTGACCCAAGGTATGAGAATGAATCCGTTAAACCCCAATGTTCCATCTCATAATCAAAATGAATTTTTAAATTGTAAAACTATTGAACAACCGCAAAATAGATTATTTAAATTAAGATTTAATGATGAAAATAAAATAGATTTTTCAAAAGCTCAAATTTCAAACGATCCTTACTCAATAACAAAAGATATTGAAGGTATACTAAGAAAAAATGAAATTAATAACAATCGTAAACATGGTAAAAGGAATAATTCTAAATCGAGCAACAAAATTAATGTAATCAACGTCATTGATGACATCGATGATAGCAACGATAGCAATGATAGTGAATATATAGACGTTATCAATAACAGTGATGATAGTTATGGATTTGATAGCATTGTTGATATTGATGACGTTGACGATGTTGATGATATTAACAGTGATAACTCATTCGAAGAACTAGATTTTATTGCATCTATGTCATCAGATGACGAATGACAAAATAATGTTTCTGCTTTTAAGATTTTCCTAAATTAGTTTGTGAATTTTTATTTTTAACATTATTTTTGCTCTCATTTTCAATATCGTTTTTGCTCTCATTTTTAACATTATTTTTGCTTTCATTTTTAGTATCTCTTTTACACCTTTACTGATTTAAAACGCCGACTAGTCAGCATAAAAAATAAGAAAAGGTTTGAGGTTTTACCCTCCATTAAAAACAACTGATGGGTCCCGTTTTACCTCTTCTAAAGAAAATTCAGGATCTGAAGTTCTACGAAAATTTTCTGGTCGTATTTTTGAATGTATCCAACTTTTTGATATATGTAGCATATTCATACAAGCGTTCATATCTCGGTTCATAAATGTAGTATTTTTGCTTTCTGAGCCACTACTTTTACAACCACGACATACTAATACCCTATGAAGATTATTGTAATGTTCTAATTCACAATTACATTTGCCACATAATTTCGATGTTCTAAATTCATCTACTAATACGACATAAAATTTCTTTTCAACTGTTCTTCTTAAACAGATAGTGAAAGATTAATAAATTTTTTGAATAAATATATAGTCAAAAAATATACAAATAAATTAATTATTTTAGATAATGCAAGTTCTCATAGAAATCAAAATGTAAAAGATGTGATACATGAAAATAATAATGTATTATATTCTGTTCCTTATCAACATTTCACAAATACTATCGAAAATTGGTTTAGCATATTAAAAAGTAAATTAAGAAAACAAAATGATATTGTATTGGAAAAACTTAAAAAAAATATAAGAAAAATAATAAAAGATATACCAACTATTACATATAAAAAACTTTTTAAAGGAAGTTATAACAGAACAAAAAAATATAAACCACCCAAATCAAGAGCAAAACCTTTAAAAATATATAAATAAGTCGGCGTTTTAAATCGGTAAAGGTGTAAAACTCATCAAATTTTTAACGCATTCAGTATGTTCGCTAAAAAACAATATAGTCTCATTGTAACCAGTTAAAAAAGCACTTTGAATCAATGATTTTTTAACGTTTAAATCAAATATACCAACATCACAAGTTGGTATATTTATTATTGATGCACCTTTCTTATCAGCATATTTGGATATTTTTTGTCTTTGATTAAAATTAAAACATTTAATTAGAGCTGACATATATGATTCTAAATTGTCTATTTTTACATTACAATTTTCCACTGAATATAAATTAATTCCAATAACTTTGTCTATTTCATCTTTAAATAATTCTATCGGAAAATTGTCAACGCACCCTCCGTCAATATAATGTTTTCCTTCATATTCTACTGGTGAATAAATAAATGGTAACGACGTTGTCATTCTTAAAGCTGTTGTAAGTTGCATATTTGGATAATTTTCATGCGATATATAAATCGGTTTAGAATCTTCGACACACACCGCACACATAATAATTTTTTTCCCAGTCGACTCATATATATCTTTTAAAGTTACATATGGGCTGTATTGTTTATCAGTTATAAATTTTTTAAACAAATTTTCTTTAATTAAATCACCATTGTCTAGACCATAGTGTGATATTAAATTTGAAATTTGAAATAGTTTAATCGACTCATAATTAAAATTGTACATTATTCTAAATATATCAATTGGTTTATATCCGAGCACCATCATACTTAAAATAATACATCCTGCACTTGTTCCTGCGTAAATTTTTATATTTGATAATCCACATAAAATATCAAGTGCGTGTAGTGATCCAACTTGCGAAAATGTTTTCATTCCTCCTCCAGATAAAACTAATATAGATTTATCAAATGTCATTTTAGCAAAATAAGAATAATTTAACTAGACGACAAAAAATAAAATGTGTAAAATACGCGAATATGTTTTTTATATGGCAAATATAAGATGAATAATATAAGTATTAATAACTTATTTCCGAATAATGTATCTAAGTCGAACGAATCAATAAATGTAAAAACTCTGGCAAATCCAGAAACTAAAGATGAGATTGGTAAAGACAGGCTTCGAAATTTAAGATCAGAAAAAAGAAAAAGAATTATATGCGAATATGAAAAGTTATTTAAAAAATGTATTCGTGAAATACATATCGCCAACGATAACGATTCAACCAATATTATATATTCGTTGCCTGATCCAATTTTGTATTACACCGACCCATATTATGACAACGATCAATGTTCAGCATACATTTATAATAAATTAATCGAAAACGGTTTAGATGCAAAAATAATTGACAGTTATCAAATATACATATCTTGGGTGGATATTTAATTATTATTTTGATTAATTTTTACCAACGTATCTATTATCATCACTAAAAAAACGCTGGCTAAAACCATAATTATTATTTCCTTCATTGAATATCCGATAGATTTCCCAAATTGCAAATTTTCAAAATAATTTATTTTATTTTCTCCATAATTTATTTTATTATCTTCATAGTTCATTTTATTATCTTTATAATTTTTTCTGGAAAACCCTTCTTTAACTTTTAAATTTTCTTTTAATTTATCCTCCTTTCGATTAACTTCTTCTGACATAATTTCATTTATTTTTTTTTTACAATAATCGCAATTTTTGACATGCTTATAAACTAAATTATCTGAGGTTGCGCTTGAATACAATGATTCTTCACTAGAATCTTGTTTAGATAATGCTCTGCACATTGAATTTATACAATAAGCATGACTCATTTTTTTTTGTTTAACATTTTTATCTGACTCACTTTTATAATCAAAAAATGAGTAATCAGTCGATGCTCCAGATGTGCATGTTTCAGAATCAGAATCTGATGCATCCGAATATTCGGATATATCAGATATGTGCGTCCCGGATAATAGGCTGTTTGGATAATTGCTACGGTCACTTATAAAATGATTTTCATCTATATCTCCTTGCGCATTTATGATGGGAGCATTATTTATAATTGGTCTATCTACAGTATTCTTACAAGGCTTATGTTTTTTTAATTTGAAATTAAAATAATTACTACCGTAGTCTTTTTTTTCCGAACATGGATTATGATATTCTGTATTGCATTTAAGATCTGATTTATATTTTGATTCTTCGCTGTCTTGAGAATTATCATTATTTTTTACATAAGTGTCGAAATTGTAAGCACTTTTAGGATATTCATTTTTATCAAAAGCTTCATCCAATGAGCAATAAATCATTTGGTATATAAAATATATAATAAAAAATAATTTCAAAATTGATTTTTATATAAGCTAAGATATACAAGTAAAATGTCATCAGAATTGAAGCCACTAGAAGGATATTTATCTGAACTCGATGATAATACAAGCAACATAATAAGAATAATAATAGCGTTAATAATTGGATTTTACGCTGCGTTTATTGGGTCGCATTATAAATTGCCTAATTTTTTAAGAAATTTATTTGAAAATCCTTTGTTTAGAGTTGCATTTTTGTCTTTAATTTTATTATCGCATCCATACGGTGGCTTTAGAGGACAACAAAATCCACCAATCGTTGCCTTGTCAATATCAGTGATTTTTGTTCTAACTTTAGGATATCTTGATAGAATGAATACAAAAGAAACATTTGAGCAAATTGACAGATATAACAGAATGAAAAATATGGCATAACTGAATATTTTCTGTAATCGATGAAATTATGAAAAAATAATTTAATTTACCAACATGTAATTAAATTTTTTAACATATAGTTTAATTTTATAATATATAATTAAATTTTCCACAATGCAAGTCTTTTTAACATTTATTTTTATAACATATAATAATGCGCCCGTCGTATGATGAAAACATTAGCAAAAAAAATGAACATGATTATTTGAACGATAAATTTTATTTCATAAAAATTTGGATATTTTCAATACTTTTTATATCCGTTTTATTTTTTATTTATTATTTTTGCAATAATAAATATAATTTTATTCATGGTAATTACTTAAGTCACCCACATTATAATTCAAAATTTCCTCCTGCTCTTTTAAATTTCGGTGATTGTTAAAAATTGTTTAGATGCATCAATTATATATAAATTACTTTCTGATGTGGTAATTATAGAATTCAAAAAATGAGTTCAAATAAATTAAAAATGCCATCACACTTGTGCGACGATAAAATTTTTGACAATGAAAATGTCAAAAAAGATTTAGAAGACAGATCAAACAGCGAAAGTTCATTATCCGATGTCCAAGAAAGCGAACATAATACAAAACCTCTAACTGATCAAAATTTAGATAGTCTGACCACTGATATGATGATTGAGCCTTTTATTTGCAAAAAGAAAATGAAAAATGGAACAATTATGATTAGAGATTTCAAAAGTAAAGATGAGAAAAAGGATAAATATTCAGAATCAAATTATGATGACACAGATAAAAAAGATGTCGCGTCAATAAAAAGTAAATATGGAGACGATGATAAATATTACGACACTGATAAAGAAAAATCCAGCGGACATGACTCAAGGAACGATGATATTTATAAAGATTTTGAAAAAGTTAATGATGATAATAATTATCAGCAACCATCGCCGGATAGTTCAGATCCCAAATATGGTCCAAATTTTTCATCAAACCCATCAGGAGGTAAATATGGTCCATCATTCGGACAAGGACAACATCACTCAGCAAAAGCGCAAATTAAAGATGATTATGAACTAATGAATGACGATCAAAAAAAATTAGCTAAATTAGACATGTTATGTTCCCTAGGTGAACTTCATAATCAAGGGATTAAATTATCGCAAAATTACAGTATGAACTCAGATTATTATGCTATGAAAACAGAGTATGAAATACATAAACACATCAGGGATAAAAAAAATGGCGTTGTTTTACTGTGTAATTTTTTAGTCAATTCATGTCTATTCATTGAATTTGTAAATGGGAAATTTAATCCTTTTGATTTTAAAATGAAAGGTTGGTCAACAGATGTCCATAAAAATATCGAAGGATATTATGAAGTTATGGGCGAATTATATGAAAAATATTTTAAAACAAGGGGAGGTATTCCACCAGAAGTTAAATTAATATTCATGCTCGGAATGAGCGCAGCAACTTATCACACTTGTCAATCAAATAAATATATTGGTGCTTTAAAAAGTATGCCAGAATTATTAAAAAGTTTAGGGGGAAAAACTGATGCAGACGTGAATGTTCAAAATATTGGAAATTTGCAAAATAAAAATGAAAATATGGTGAATGATAAAAAAAAACAAATGAATAATTTTTTTGACAAACAACATGAGCAAGCTAATGATCAAATGTTTAAAAAAAAAATAATAGATAAAAAAACTGAAGAGCATGAAAGGGATTTGAAGGAAAAAGAATTTTTAGATAAAAAAAAACAAATTGAAGAATTGCAAAATGAATTAATGGAACAAAGTTCAGAAACTACAATCGGAAGGAGCACTGTAGATGTTAGAGATGACAATGTTCCTCATCAAGCAAGTATGACACCCGTTAATTTTCCAAATAGTCTCAAAGGAATGAATGATATTAAATTAAAAAGCGCTATTCCCGAATATTCCACACCTGTTAAAGAATACACTCAATGGTCCGCAGATTCATCATATTTAAATATGTCCCCTGTTTCTCAACCTCAATTTGGGTATGATTATGATATTAAACCATCCGGATCAAAACAAATGAATAATATGTATTCAACTGCATTTTTCCCAAACATTCAACAATCAAGGCAAAATTTCCCTCAATATTTTAATAATGCACGAGGGCAAATGAAAGCACGAGGGCAAATGAAAGCACAAGGACAAATGAAAGCACAAGAACAAATGCAAGCACAAGAACAAATGCAATCGCAAATGCAAGTACAAATGCAATCGCAAATGCAAGCAAAAATGCAAGCGCAAATGCAAGCACAAATGCAAGCGCAAATGCAAGAGCAAATGCAAGCGCAAATGCAAGAGCAAATGCAAGCACAAATGCAATCACAAATGCAAGTAGATCCTAACAAAAGAAATTACACAGAAGAAGAAATCAATAAAATAAAAAATGATCAAATTAGAAATCAGAAAATTTATTTCGACAATCAAAGGAAAATGCAGATGCAAATGATGAAAAAAAATGAATTAGATAATGCGAATTTAAAAATGCAAGAACAGTTAGAAAATCAAAATAGATCTATTCAAGAATCAATCAGAAAAGGGAACATTGGGAATTCAGAAAACAGTTTAAGAACAGATTCTGAATTAGGTAGTTTAAGTGAAGCGAGTAGCTCAAGTGGTTTAAAAATTAAAAAAAATAGAGGGAGCCAAATCAGTAATACTAGTCTAGGAAGCTCTAGCAGTAAGGGGAGACGGAAAAAACAACAATCATTAAAATTTGATACTTAATATATTAATAAGTTTAATATGTAGGAGAATCAGTTGGCGTGGCAGGAAGGGAGTTTGGTAAATTGGATAGGCTGTTTAATTCAAGTATCGATGTTGGGTTATTTAAATTTAACCCTTGGGACATGTTCATATATTCGTTCATTTTTTTTCTGATCGATTCTAATAAATGATAATATTTCTTCCTCACATCTAACAAATAGTAAACGTCATCGTTTAATTTTTTCTTTAATTTTTTATATTCATCTTGTATTTGTTTAATTTCATTTTCGTATTTTTTATAATTATCGTTATATGTTTCTATACACTTAATTAAATTAGTGTATTGTTGATATTTTTTTTCTAACAACTTGAATATCATTTCTAAATTGTTTCCATTTTTTTTCCTGTCTTGAATCTTCATATCTTTAAATGAATCGTCATAGTCGTATTTCACACTAACAATGTTTTCAATTATTTCTCCGTAAGTTTTATCGTATTCTTTCTCATTTCTTAAATTTATCATTGAATTTATAACTGCCCCGTTTTCATCATATTTTTTTAGATACAATGCCAAAATCAAATGCTTAGGGATCACTTTATTAACGTCTTCGTTAGTTTTAAAATATTTGTTTAATTCTCTATTTTGAATCACCAACTTCAATTCATTATTAACTTTTTCTAAATTTTTAGTTTCATCGGTCATTAATTTTAAATCAGAATAATTATATTTCGAATAAACTAAATTATTCTGGTTTTTTTTATTCATATTAATTACTTTTTCTAAATATTTTATTTTATTTTGGAAAGAGGTGATTTGAATTTCATCCATAATAATTTTGTCAATTTTGATATCAGTTAAATCTTTAAAAACGTCGGAAATATTTTTGTGAGAGTCAGATGAAATTATTTTATTTAGTTCTTTTTTTATTTCTTCATTATCGATGGCTAAACTTCTTAAATCCGACCAACATATATTATTTCTTAACATTTTGGCCATAGAATTTAGGCTATTTAGTTGAGATTTTGAATTTGGAGAAATCAATGAACTTTGATATTTAACTTTATTAATTTTGTTAAGACCATCCGTAATCTGTCCACCATAATGATTATGTACCAATTTTAAACAATCCATATCATATTTTGTAAATTTATTTTTTTTATTCAAACAATAATCAGTTATGGTAGTTTTATTTATTAATCCATCATAGTCGTTTGATATTCCATTCACAATTCTGACTATATTATTCGTTTCATTATAAGAAATTACCATATTGATATATTTATATATTCGGAAAATTAGGCAAAAGTGTATTAAAAATATAACTTAAAATTTAGCATATATAGTAAAATGGAAAAAAGCGTAACTATTGATAATATATTGTGCATGAGCAAAAAACAAAAAAAAAATTCACCAATGAATTCAACAAATAAATCTCTTGTTCCAGATGCACTTGAAAGTTCATCCGATAAATTCGCGGATGCTGGTTACGAGAATAATCAAAAGAAAAAAAGAGGAAGACCAAGAAAAAATTTTAATGATAAAAAACCACCAACTGTTAAAAAATACACTTATAAAAATAGTGGTAAAAATGATGTTGCAAATGACATCAAAGATTTTTCTTCTTTCTCAGATCAAGAAGATGATTGGATGATTTTAAATTTAGCTTTGACGCCAAATCATATTGAAAGTATTAAATTAAAAATTAAAAAGGAAGCGAGTGAGTATTTTGAAGATAACACTTCAACGTCAACAATTGAACCATCAAGTAAGTTTGGATATTCTAAAATTAACGATGATGATCAACAAGTTGAATTATCAATTTCAAACATTGATATGCTAAGTTCAGACTCAAGTTCATATTCTGGAAATTATAAAGAAAAAGTTAAGTTATTATTAAGTAACAAAGATAATAAAATTGCCGAGCTTGAAAAGGAAAATAAATCTTTAAAAAAAGCGATTGAAGCTATAAATCCTGGTTATTTCGATAATTCCAAAAATAAAGTCATACATAAGATTGACAATGATTTGAAAATAATCGACAATGAAGGTAATTGTAGACTACCTGATAAAGCGAAATATCCCTGTTTTAAATGTGGGCACGATTTTTCCACTCCACCTTTTAAAATGCCCTATAAAGTTATCGATGGTGTATATTATTGCTTTTCAAATTTGTGCACTTTTAATTGTATGTTGAGCTATAATTATTCTATGAATGATACGGATATAAATTATAGGCAGAGTCTTATGTACGATGTTTATGGATTCATTTTTAAAGATTCTGATCAACAAGATAAAATGATCAATGCTGTACCTGGTCCTAAAAATGAAATATTTGAAAGATATGGTGGACCTTTACCGTATAATGAATATTTGGTCAATTGCGTATTAATGAAAAAAGAATATATATATTTGATGCCACCATTAAGTTCAGCCACTCCTTTAGTAGAAGAAACAAACAAAGGAAAAATGTCCAATGGACACTCTGGAGAGAAAAACATTGTGCTAAAGAGATCAAAACCATTACCGAGAGTCAACTCAACGACTATTAAAGATTTTATAGGTTAAGTGACTTTTTTATGTTCTTGTAAAAATGAATATGCTAATAAATCTGCATCTGATACATCGTCTTTCTTTTTTAAACTGTCAAAGTATTTTAAAAAATAACTAGGATTAGAATTTTCATTTTTTACTATGTATCGTGATAAATGTTCCCCATATTTCTTTTTTAATATATATATTTTTTTTTTAATTTTATCATCTTTTTTTTTTATTTTTTTTAATTCATCCATTTCATTTTTTAAATTGATGATTTCATCATCCGTATCGTTATACTTGCCAAATAAATCGTACATATTGATATTTAAAATACTGTTAGCATCAACATATTTTAAAATCATATTTTTGTTAGCACATCCACTGATTATTTTACCACTAAAATAACCAAAAAGTAAAACGCTAACAGATTTTACATTTTCATCGTGAACGATTCCCGGATTTTCAAAAATAACATAATCTGACTTCATCATATCGTCATACATGTGATGAGAATCCATCCCTTTATGAATAGCGATCGCTATTTTCATTAAGTTTATTTCTCCACATCTTTTTACTTTATAAGGTTTCAGTTTACATATTTTAGTTTTTTCATTAGTAAGAGATTTTTTATGGATGTTGCAATAATATTTATCGTTAATTTCGCAGTAAGCTTTTTTTCCACATATTTTTAAGTTTTTATTGATGCTTTCACATCTTTCTTTACAATTTTCAATATCTTTAAAAAAATTATCCAAATAATAATAATCATACTCAATGTATTCTTTTTTATGAGTTTTACAATAATATTGTTCTGTCACTCCATTGTAATAACCTACGAAAGAAGCTTTTTTACCACAAATTTTATTCTTTTTAGTAATCGATCCACAAGAACGTGTCGTGTCGTTATCTGTTCCTATTGTTAAATTAATTAAATTGTAATCAATCAACTCGATACTATCATCGTCATTTTTTCTTCTTATTGACAATCCTAAATTTTTAACTCCAACGTCAAACGCACATACTATCATCATTATTATTATTTAATAATATTAAAAATAATTTTTCCTAACGCAATTTTTGAAATATTTATTCTTTTTTTTTTTAATAATGTATGCTTATCACTTTTAATATAATGTTAAAATTATTCTTTAAACCTTGAACAATTGTCAAATTTTTATTGGAAATGTTAAATTATTTGATATTTTTAAACGCACCTAAAAATATCAAATAATTTTTAAAAATTACTTTTCAAACGCACTTTAAAAAATATTAAACTATCATTACGAATTAACATCTGTACGTTCATCGATACACTAAATTGTCATTAGGAACTATTGTAAATTGTTGAAATCCGTTATTCAAATGCGTCTTAAATATATTAAATTATTCTCGTAAACTGCTAAAAATAACTGTTTAAATTCTCTTTTAAACATCAAATTATTATTAGAAGCTAATGTTTTGCATATATTTAAAGAGTCAAATTACTGTTTAAACGCTCCTTAAAACATCGAATTATGGTTAGATGTTAACGTTTCATATATGCTTTTAAAGCGTCAAATTATTGTTTAAATACACCTCGATACATTGATTTATTGCCAGATGCTAACTTCATACACATTCCAAGAACACGGAATAATTGTTTAAATACACCTTGGAACGTTGAGTTATAGTTTTGGTCTAACGTTTCACACCGTACCCCAGGTGATAAAAAATTATTTTTAAACGTTCCTTTAAACATTGGATTGTTATTGGAAACTATTATAAATTACTAAATATTAACATTTAAGAATGTCTTAAAAATATTAAATTGTTATTCGAAATTATTTTAAATTATTTTTAATAATTTTTAATTATTATTTAAACGCACCTTTAAAAATATTAAATCATAATTCAGAATATATTTCTGAATTATATTCGGACACGCTATAATTCGAAGTGTATATTTCGCTAGAATCGTAGTCAGAATATGTAAATTCACTATCTGACACTTGGCTGTAAACGTATTCAGATATATTGTCCGTTGATGTCATATCCGAGTATTGGTTAATTGGTATATTGCGCGAATGACGTAATTCTGGATATCCTAAATATTTAAGTCCGCCATTATGATTATGTGATCCTTCATAATATTGATAACTTTCGTTACTTTTTTCAGTTCCGTTTCTTTTTACACTTCCGTTGCTTCTTTCACTTTCACAACTTCTATCGTTTATAATACTTCTATTTATTCCGTTACTTCTTTCACGTTTATAACTTCTTCCACCGTTACTTCTCCCACTTCCGTTATTCCTTTCTCTTTCATAACTCCTTTCGCTTTTATAACTTCTTCCACCGTTACTTCTCCCACTTCCGTTATTCCTTTCGCTTTCATAACTCCTTTCGCTTTCATAATTTCTTCGACTTCCATTATTTCTATCACTTTCATAACTTCCATCGCTGCATCCATCGCTACTTCCATCGCTACTTCCATCGCTTCTCATTCGGTTTATTTCGCTACTTATTCTGTTCATTTCGTCTCTATTACTTTTTTTATTTCTTTCTTCTCTATCGTAACTGTTTATAATTTTACGACCACCTTCATTAGCCTTATTATTTCTATAATCTTTGTTGATCATATTGTTCATTTCACTTTTCTCCTTTTCCATATCATTCATTTTATTTTTATTTGTCTCTTTACTATTATTCTTCTTTAATTTACCATTTTTAAAATATTGATGATTCTCCATTGCATCGATGTTTTTAGAATTATTATTTTTTTTTTTTAATTTATCATTGTGCGATTTACCACCTTTGAGTATATGTTTATTTTCTCTTAAATTAATATCAATTAGTGATTTATTAATTTCGTTCAATTTTAGATTTATCTCACATGTATCAGTTAACAATACTTTGTCTTTTTGAATGCTTCCTCCTAAATAATTATTAAATGAATCACTGATAACGTTTGTTACTTTTTTAGGCCTCAAATCAATTTCAAGTTCGCTGTCTTCCTCACGATAAGGCTCAAAAAGCATGTTTGATATAAGTTATACTTGAAAAATATTGAAATAGAAATTATATAAAGAAAAAATCTAATAAAATAATGTTGTTAAGATGGATGATAATAATTCTTTGGATATCATGAGCCCTTTCGATAATGTCAACTTAAATGATGGTTTAAAAATTGGCAACAGCGGTAATTTTCAAATTAATGATGGTTTGGATTTTTTCTCTAAAATTCCATTTTTGCCTAAAGATTTGTATTTAGTTACAACTGTCGTAACTTGCAAATGGAATACTTATTTTAATATCGAAGCGATTAAAACTAAAATAGCAGATTCTAAAAACTTTAGGTTGATAGTTAAAAAAAAATCATTTGCTAATCAAATTTCAGTTGAAATAATGTTCAACATTAATGATAATGAGTATGAATATTTGAAAAAAATGAAAAAGAAAAAACTAAAAAAATTAAAGACAATTAATGTAAAAATTTTCATAAATGGATCTCTTCAAATCACTGGATGCAGAAGGAAAAGTCATTATAAATATGGGATAGAAACTTTAGTAAAAAAATTAAAATACGATAAAGATGGTAATTATACATACGAATATTCGTCTAATCCTAAAAATATTGGTATGTCAGAAATTGGAAATTTCAAAGTTAGGCTGATAAATTCCAAATTTGATTCAGATTACATTATTAATGGAAAAGAATTATATAAATGTCTCAAGGATAAAATTGTAAGAATATATGAACCTTGTGTTCATGCTTGCGTGAACATAAAGTTCCCATATTCTGAAAACGAAAAAGTGTCTATTTTTGTTTTTGAAAAAGGATCCGTTATTATAACTGGATCAAAAAGTTTATCTCAAACTTTTAGCGCATATGGGTACTCTTTAAAAATGTTAATTGAAGAGAAAGATAAAATACAGATGTTAGAATTTAAGAAATTTTCCTCCGATGACAAAATCAATAAAATAATTAAAAATTACACAGAAAATTCAACAGTTGATTATTCGATGATCGATAACCTAATGATTAATAATGTAACCACTGGACAAATTAAATAATTTGTCACATTCATAAAATACAAAGGTAAACATTTAAAAAAATGTAACCGAAAATGAAAAATTAATTAATTTATTTTTTATAAATTTGATATTTTTGTACCCATGATTGGGTCATTGTTAACATTTTTATAATTATCTAAATTTGTATTTTCATAGCTTGGATCATATTCTGCACTTTTATGTTGTGTGTTGTTTATGAATGGATTTTTATTTAAACTTTCAAGAACACATGAGTTGATCCTCTCATCAGTTTGTTTATAAAGGCTCGGCAACCTAGTTTCCATAGTTGGCATACAATCATTCACATTTTTACCGGACATATTTGGATACAATTCTCTGTTAACTTGAGTCGGTTCACACAATTCATACATCGTGTGTTCGTACGTTGGTGTTTTTTCATAATTAGAAGTTGTAGGAGCCCCATTGTCGCGAATCACAGTCATTGAATCCTTACTCAAATTGACTAATGAATTATTTGCATCCGTTCTGTTTCTCTGTTTTTCACCCTCATGGTGACCTGCTGGATTAATATGAGTGTTATTTTCGTGTATGTTTCTGTTGGTGGGGTCTGGAACATTTTCAGATGATTTGTTAAATCCATATGATTTTTTAAACTCCGCTAAAGCTGGATTTATATACACCTTATTTTCATGCATCGTTCTATTTGTAGGTTCTAGCTGATTCTCCGATGACTTATTAAATGCATAAGATTTTTCAAATTGTGTGCCTGCAGGGTTAACGTACGTTTTATTTTCATAAATTGTTCTATTTGTTTGATTAGGTATATTTTCTGCTGATTTATTGTAAACGTAGCTTTTGTTTTGCTCCGATCCTGCTGGATTTATATGTGTTTGACTCCCGTGAATATCTCTTTGAGTCACTTGTGGGGTTCCATTTTGTTTATCGAATGTATATGTTCGTTTATAATTAGGAGCAGCGTGTCCTATATATCTTTGATCTCCGTGAATGTCCCTTTGAGTTACTTGCGGTGTTCCATTTTGTTTATCGAAAGCATAAGTTTGTTTATAATTTGACGATGCGTGACCTATTCGCGTAGAATTACCATGAATGTCTCTTTGCGTCACTTGTGGTATTCCATTCTGTTTGTCATATGCGTAAGTTTGTTTATAATTTGACGATGCGTGACCTATTCTCGTAGAATTACCATGAATGTCTCTTTGAGTCACTTGTGGTGTTCCATTCTGTTTATCATATGCATAAGTTTGTTTATAATTTGACGATGCGTGACCTATTCGCGTAGAATTACCATGAATGTCTCTTTGCGTCACTTGTGGTGTTCCATTCTGTTTATCATATGCATAAGTTTGTTTATAATTAGGATTAGCATGACCTATTATTGTAGAATTACCATGGATATCTCTATGTGTCACTTTAGGTGCTCCGTTTTCCTTATCAAAAGCGTAAGTCTGTTTATAATTGGGATTAGCTTGGCCCACATATGTTAAATTACCATGAATATCTCTTTGAGTAGCGTTCGGAGTTGCATTCTTTTTATCGATAAAATAGCTTTGTTTATAATCAGGAGCAGCAGGACCTACATATGTATTATTATTATGAATATCCCTCTGTGTAATACAAGGCGTAGCACTTTTTTTATCAAAGGCGTATGAACTTTTATAACCAGGCGTCGCGTTTCCAACGTATGTTGTATTTCCATAAATATCTCTGTTCGTAATCATAGGAGTATTGCTTTGTTTGTCAAAAGCATAACTTTGCTTGTACTCTGAAGTTGCGTTTCCAACATATGTTAAATTTCCATGTATATTTCTATTAGTTGTCAATGGAACGCCATTTTTATGGTTAAAAGAATAACCCCTTTTGTCTTGAGAAAGTGCTGGATTAACGTAATTCATCTTTCCGTTAATATCTCTATGAGTTATTTGTGGTGTTCCGTTTTGTCTATCAAAAGAATAACTTTGCTTATATTGCGATAAAGCTGGATTAATATAATTCATTTTACCATTGATGTCTCTATTTGTTACTTCAGGTGCCCCATTTTGCTTGTCAAATGAATAGCTTTGTTTATACTGTGATAAAGCTGGGTTAATATAATTTATTTTTCCGTTAATATCCCTGTTTGTCATTTGAGGGGTCCCGTTTCGTTTATTAAATGAATTGCCTTGTTTATATTGTGATAGGGCTGGATTAACATAACTTTTCTTTCCATTGTACATTCTATTAGTTGGCGTTGCGTTATATGAATTTTTAGTATTTGTTGTTAATTTTTGGTGACCTACTGCTGTTATGTTAGTTGGAGCAGATTGCAAATAATTCTCTCTGTGGGATTCTTCAAACCCTTCTTTTAAATTTCTTGAATAATGACCACCTTCACCATGTTTAGCGTGTGCGAACCATTCTTTTGTTGTTTGATTTCTATTTGTGTCTTTTGCATTGTGATCACCATGAACAGTTGGAGCTGTGTAATAACTCCTTGTTTTTTGGAGGTCTCTGGTGTCTTTCTCCCAAAAAGTTTCAGGTCTTCTTTTTGGGACACTTGTTTGAATTGGTCTCCTCGTTCCTTTTTGACCATGATTAATTAAAGCAGGATACTCTATTTTTGGGTTATTTGCAGTCCTTAATTCATCAACTGACGGTGGTAGTACTCTGTACGTATCGTGAAATCCTTGTGTAGATATCTCATTGTACCCCAAGTTTAATCCTGGTGTTATCCTAGACGGTTGTTGTAAAAATTCATTCCTTCTTTCTTTTCCTGGAATATGTCTAGATTCTAAATAATCTGTAAAATTGGGCATTCCATAAATCCAACTGTTTCCAACTATTGGATTAAATAATGGTTTTCTTTCGGTTTTTGGTTTATATTCTACGTTATTTATACTTCCTGTGAATGTGTCAACTTTACGTTGTTTTACTTCGCTTAATTTATATTCTTTTCCCATATCGTGACCATATCCATTTTTAGCATTTATGGAAAAAAATGGAACCATATTATTATGAACGAAATCTTTTTTATCCACCACGTCATAATTGAAATAACTGTCTTCCAAATTAGAAAATCCTCCTTTCATAGCTAAGTCTCTGTCCATTTCTATTTTTCTTAATATTTTTGACGATGGGTCACTTCCAGATGTTTTATTTGAATTGTTTCTTGACACTGGATCACTTGCATTGTCGAATTTCAAATCATCAAACTGTGACAAATAGGTTGATTTCCTATTTTCAGACACTTTATCTTCGAAAAATTTGTTGTTTTTAAATTGGTTAGATCTGCTATAAAAAGACATAGGATCATTTAAATTGAGGTGTTCACTATGAATGTCTTTTCTTTTTCTAGATTTTAGAGGATATTTACTAAAAGATGGATTACCTGCATCTGAAACACTGTGTGATTCATCATCCGTAAAGTTAGAATCACTAAATTTGGAATCGGATGACATGGTTGAAAAGTCTTCGATTACATTATTCTTAATCACGTTTCCATCAGTGTTTTTAATATTCTCAATCCTTTTATCGTTTCTATTTTTAGATTCTTTGTACTGATTGTAAAATTTAGGTATAACAAAGGGATTATTTGGATCATATGCTTTCGTATAATTATCTTGAGCTATTTTATTAAGATAATTTCTATTTTTTCTATAATTGTTAGAGTCATATATATTGTCACTATTTCTAGTGCTTGTATTATTGCTCTTTGATGACTTACTCTTATTTCCAGGAGAATACGCACTCGTGAATAAATCCATTATATATTAGCAGAACATTATAAATTTAATAAATTACGCAACAGTTATTTTTTTTTAATAAAACTGTATAATATTAAGAATGTTAATATCATTTTAATTTATTAGTAAAAATTAATGTTATTGTTGATGACAAACTGAGTTATACAAAAACTTCAAAAATAATTTTTTTTACTCCAAATATAAAGAAAAAATATCTACTGTAATAACAATAAATATTTTTAACCAAAACTTAAATTTTAAACATAATAAATATTTTTAACCAAAACTTAAATTTTAAACATAATAAATATTTTTAACCAAAACTTAAATTTTAAACATAATAAATATTTTTAACCAAAACTTAAATTTTAAACATAATAAATATTTTTAACCAAAACTTAAATTTTAAACATAATAAATATTTTTAAC
>Ga0307981_1001039_pt1 | contig 26272 bp, 22 predicted proteins | sample OrgLakmetagen987_FD_201849 | JGI IMG/M metagenome (GOLD analysis project Ga0307981, IMG submission 201849) | Saline water microbial communities from Organic Lake, Antarctica - #987 | ecosystem: Environmental > Aquatic > Non-marine Saline and Alkaline > Saline | place: Antarctica: Organic Lake... | reverse complement strand
TTATTGAGAATGAAACCACTTCAGAACGGCCAGCCTGTTCAAATGCAGGACACTACTTTATCTTTATTAGCCGCTTAAAATGAACAACCTACAAAACCTCAACCTCTCCTTAACTGGACACTAGTGACAGAAAATATAGTAGTTAAACGCGAATACGTTCGGAATCATCGGTTTATGTGGGCGGGGCGACTGTCTTCCGAGAAAGGACCTGATATTGCTTTAGAATCCGTTAAATTACTTTCCGAGCAGGGTATTCAGATCGAATTAGATATGTTTGCCATGGGAGAGCCGATTGTGCGTAAGGAATTTCGTGAACAAATCGAGGACTATGGCTTGATCGATCAGGTCAAGATGATTGGGATTGCGCCCGGAGAAATCTATGCGCACTACGCCAATTATGATGCGCTGCTATACACAAGTCGTTCGCCAGAGGCGATGCCGATTACGCCGATCGAGGCCATGCTTTCAGGCTTACCAACGATTGTTTCGAACGATGGCGGGATAAAGGAAGTTATTCACAATGATGAAAGTGCACTTACTTTTGTTGCAGATGACGTTGAAAGCCTAGTCAGTGCTATTAAACACTTTTTGACTTCAAGTGATGCGGGTCTAGAGATCGCCGAAAAAGCAAATAATGTTTTGCTGAAAGAATTATCCTTCGGTAGTTATGTGAGTGAAGTTGAAAGCTGCCTGTTGGTAAGTTAAAATTTTCCATTATCATGAGCCTAGAACCTGCAATTAATGAAGTCGCCACGGTTAACTTGACTGTTCCGGTGATGGACGAAGAACAACTTGCGATGCTCCAAATGGTCGATCAAGAGGAAGGCGAGGGGGGTAGCTTGCTCGGTGAATTATTTGAAATGTTTGAATCAGAATCCGGTCAGCGATTAGAGGATCTAGGTAGTATCTGCGCTCGAAACGATTTAGAAGAATTGCGTCGTATCATCCACTTTGTGGTTGGTAGTGCGAGTAATATTGGTCTTCTGCGCTTGAGTAGTTACTACCGTGATATTGAACAAGCGATCGACACCAAGCAACTAGCAGACAGTGCCGGGGCGGAAGTTCCTATCTTAGAAGCTTTTAAAGACAGTTGTAATTATTTTCGAGAAAATCATCTCTAGGATTTAATCTTTTTCGCTTCAGCCTGCTCTGACTCAGACGCGTTAAAACCGTGCAAGTGATCAGTTTCCTCTGGAATCGTCATCACCTTGTAAATGCACCATGTGAATAAGGTGCACACCGTGGTGACGGATATAATTAACATGAACCAGCCGCCGATTGTCATGAGTGCACCTTTCCGGTTGTTGATTCTTTTAACTTTTTTGAGACCTTAACTAGGAACATACAGAATACAGTAAAAGCGGCAATAATGCTTAGTGCGCCCCAGGCAATCGCGTTGGGAGCTGACTCGGCGGTGCCAGTGAGCAAGGTGATTTTATCGGAAACTGTGCCTCCGAGTAGACCGAAAAAACTCTGTAGCACGAAAACTGTGAAGATGACGAGTAACAAAATCGGCGAAACAAATTTCATTATAAACTTGAATATGGAAGGTATGCGGATGGCGGCACCCCGGTGGGCTTCGGCCCAGCCTTTTTCGATGCCAAATACCCAGCTAAATAGGATGATCTGAACGGTGGCGAGAACATAGATCAGCACGGTGCCGACCCAAAAGTCCATCGTGTCGAGTGCAATCGTGTTTTTGCTGAAATAGGTAACATATGCGGTGCCCAAGCAAGTAATCGTTCCGAGTAAGGCGACGCTTTGTTTACGGGTAAAATTTAATGATTCCTCGATAAAGGCGATGCCCGGTTGAAGCATGGAGAATGAACTGGTGACAGCGGCGAGGAATAGTAAGAAAAAGAAAAGCGCACCAAATATTTGACCACCCGGCATTACGGAAAAGACGTTCGGTAGTGCGACGAAGCCGAGTGCAAAGGTGCTGGTCATACCAGCGAGGCCCGCCATGCCGAGAAAAGCGTAAGCCGCAGGTATGCTCATCATTCCACCGATTGCGACCTCCGCGAGTTCGTTTGTGCTCGTCGCTGCGAGGCCGCTTAAGACGATATCATCTTCTTTTTTCAAGTAGCTGGCGTAGTTGACGATCACGCCGAAGCCGACGGATAAGGAAAAGAAGATCTGTCCGGCAGCGGCCAGCCAAAGTCGGCCATTTTTCAGCTGTTGCAGGAGGCTTACCTTTTCAATCGTGTAAATCGGTGTTTCTTTGGCGACGACTTCTGGAGACGCGCCCGCTGCGACCAGAGCTTGAAACTTTGCATCCCTGGCGGCGACTTGTGCTTCAGCTTCTTCGTAAGCATGCGGGCCGACGAATTCGCGGACACGTTCTTGCTCGATTATACCCTCTGAATTGGGCACTTCCTGAACAAGGAAGGTTTTGGTCGGATTCCACATGAAGCCGAGGCCGTTTCGAATATTGTTTTCCGGTTGAGCGGGGTCGGGTGTGCCCAGAGTGAGCACACGAAAGACGATGACAATGGCGATGACGACGAGTAAGGGGACGGCATACTTGCAGAAAAACTCAATGCCTTTGGAGACACCTTTGTAGATGAGAAAGAAATTCAGGAGAACTGAAATGACAAGGAAGCTACCGACTTGGTCTATGTTAAATCCGAAACCAGTTCCATTTTCCTTTGAACCGATAAAGGTAGAGAAGAAATCATTCGATTCAGTCGGTGTAGGGAAATTCATATTACCAGTGATGAAGTTGACGGCATAACCGAGACACCAAGCTTCAATGAGGACGTAATACATGTAAATGATGACCGGCACCACGATACCGATAATACCGAGCCACTTGCCGGCGGGGTGCTTTGCAACACTACCCATAATTCCCGGACAAGAATTGAACCCTTTTGCTCCACCGAACCGGCCCATCGTCCACTCAGCCCAGCAAATGGGTAGGCCGATTAGAATAAAAGAAATAAAGTAGGCGATCATGAATGCGCCACCACCGTATTCAGCAACTTGGCCGGGAAAGCGTAGGAAGTTACCGAGACCGACTGCGCTTCCAGATACGGCGAGAATCACGCCGATTCGAGAGTTCCAGGATTCTTTGATTTTCGTCATGCTAGTTTTTAGATCATTATGACTAGCGTTTTCTAAGCCAGAATAAAATGTTTAGTGTTTGCTGTTGGTAGTGTTTGGCGACCGCTTGTCCTCTGTCACTGACTCGGCGAATTTAGGACGCTCGCTGCTTCAGGTAAGCACTCAATTATTTTTTACGAACCTTAGGTTGTCATAAGAATTGCCTTTAGTTTCAGCTCTTAGCTCGACGGAATACTATTTATTGTTCATGGAGTATTTATGTTAGCAGATACATTAACAAACTGGCAGAGTTATAAATTGGGCAGTGCTTGGGAGGCGGTCTTTGCATTCTTGGAAGGTGTGGATGCCGATGCGGAGGTAGGGGAATATCCTATTCTGGGCGATTTGGTGTTTGCGCGGGTATTAGAGTATACGACCAAAGAAGATGCTTCGGTGGAAGCTGTGTTGGAAGCGCACCGTAAGTTCGCTGATGTGCACATGACTTTGGTTGGGGCCGAGCGGATAGCGTTGTATCCGAGTGCTTCACTCGAAGTGAAGGCTGCGTATGACCCTGCGCGCGATGTGGAGTTCTACAATTACAAACAGCTTGCTGACTGGCAACTGGCTATGCGCCCGGGAAGTTTTATTCTTCTGCTACCACAAGATGCGCATATGACAGGCTTGTTTGTTGATGAACCAGGAACAGTAGTCAAAAAAGTCGTGGTGAAAATCGCGATGGAGTTACTGGAAATTTGACCCTAACTATCGGGTTTTAGGTTTCTTCTCTAAGAATCAGGGGTTCGTCAGAACTAGTCTCCAGGACGCAGGTATAGCAACAGAGGGTCGTGGCTATGACGTTCAGTCGACTCTTCACAATAGTGACTGCTCTATATGCAAAAAAGTTACGATGAATTTATTCTTTCGGTTTTTTACTCGATTTGAAATGCGGATATGAACGCTTCATCGTAGTCCTCTACCGGGAAGGTAGAAACGTAGAATTTTGCGAGGATACGATTACGTGCGAGATCGGCTCCGACGGTGCGTAATGTAAACGTAACTCCCTCAACCGGGGGGCCTCCAAGATATTGGAGCAGACGCGGTTCGAATTCAACGTCCTCGGCGAAAGCCCGGATAGGGACGGATATATAGAGGTAGTTACGCAAATCGCCGGGGATACCTAGGTTCCTCCCCGGGAGGAATCGTAAACCGAGACCGAACCCTCGATCCGATGGGTCATTGGCGTTCGAGTTCAAGGCATACTCAACTATGTTCGCAAGACCGTCATTATCTGCATCGTCAGTTTCACCTTGAAGTCCTTGTGGCAGGCTAGCCGCGTAATTAGCGAAGGTCACAATAGGAGGCGTTGGCATCGGTGACACCGTGAAATCTGAGATGCTACCCACATGCCATCTTGTGGCGCCTTTCACAACGATGTTGTTTCCCTCCGTTTTAAAGTCTCCTATAAACATCTGAGATTCTCCCTGCAGATCTCCGAGCTGAATCTCCCCAATTGATTCAAAGGTGTCTGATCCGTATGCCTTTCTGATAAGGTAGCTTGTGTTGCTTAATCCATCTTCGGCAAAGACTCTTAAAAGAGTGTAGAAGTAGTCTTCATTTGGCCATGATCCTGAGAAGCGGTAAAGACCTGAGCTGTCGAGAGGCGCTGGTCTGGAATACTCTATGGTCCCCCCTCTCTAATACCATATTCGAGAAGGTTTGATCTTGTCGATCGCTCAATCCGTGGCATCGAAACTCTGTTTCGGGGTCGATGCGTATCGCCCCGGTTCCGAGAACCGAGGCCACAAGAATCATATCTATTGGGTCAAACCTTTCGCCAATTGGTATAATAGAGGACTGCTTAATTAGATGCGTTCGTTAGTAATCTTTATATTTTGAGTTTGGCCTTCATTAAGCTGTTAGTCTTATTACACCTAGTCTCGACGGCGCACAAAAATACTTCACGATGTCTACATGCAATCACTTCAAAACAGAAAAAAATAATGTGGGTTAAAGCAAGCTGCTCGCTCGATTTCCGGATATTGGAGCCTAGCCCCTTCATTTTCATGCTTCGTCCACGCAGTGGATGGCAGCAGTGGGTGGGCAGCGAAGAATATGTATTAGAACCCAGCATTCCTGTGGTTGAGTTCACAGATCCTTTTGGAAACCTTTGTCAGCGAATGGTCGCCATGCCCGGAGAATTCTCCGTGCGCACTTCGGTTAAGGTTGAATGTGCCGAGGCTTCCGACAGTGATCCCTGCGCTCCATATATTGAAGTGCAAAAACTGCCGGACGAAACACTGCCCTTTTTATTACCCAGCCGGTATTGTGAATCTGATCGCTTCAATCAGATGGCTACTTCGATTGTGGGCGACAGGATTCCCGGTTATGACCAGTGCTCCGCGATCGTTGATTACATACGACGGACAACACGCTATACGCCTGGTTCCGGCTCTGATATCGTGAGCGCTGGAGAGGTTAACCAAAGATCCGATGCGGTGTGCAGGGATTTAGCGCATCTGGGTATAGCTTGTTGCCGCGCGCTCTCCATTCCCGCTCGTATGGTAGTGGGCTATTTGGAGTGTCTGGAGCCGATGGATCTACATGCTTGGTTTGAAGCTTATCTTGGTGGGAGGTGGTATACCTTCGATCCGACTCAAGATAGCCTCCAGGGTGGTCGCATAGCTATCGCCTATGGACGGGATGCTGCGGATGTGGCTGTCTATACCCAATTTGGTAATTCAGCTGAGCTGCTTAGTATGCAGGTTACGGCCGAACGAATCCAAGCTCTCAGTTGAATTCCGTGATGCCGGTAAACCTTGAAGTTCTACAGAAATCTGTATGTCCTGTTGGGAATTAAATGTTTAATCCATATATATGCATATAAACACTTTAAAGAATGCCGTTTCACGGGTATTGAATTAGCTCAAACGGCTAAAAAGCACCTGCGATTCGCAATTAACTCGAAACAAGTCAGATCAAACAATGTCATCAAACTTATGATTAAAAAATATACTCTACTCGCTACGCTTGCACTCGCGCCAATTTTTGCACAAGCAGAACACCATGAACCGATGAAAGATGCCGCACATGCTCATGAAACCATGAAGGGTGCGATTGCGATCATTGTTGCCACGGAGGGTAATCCTACCGCAGGCCATGTTTTATTTACGCAAGTCGAGGGCGGTGTGCGCGTTGAAGGGAAAATTTCTGGACTCACACCCGGTAAGCATGGTTTCCATGTGCACCAATATGGCGATCTCCGTAAGTCCGACGGCACATCGACCGGCGGTCACTTCAACCCAACCATGCACGATCATGCAGGACCGGATTCTGACATACGCCATATCGGCGACCTGGGAAATGTTATCGCCAATGAAGCGGGTGTCGCAGAGTTCGACTTTCTCGATACAAAGCTTACATTCGAAGGCAGTTCTTCGATTATTGGTCGTGGATTAATTGTGCATGCTGGCGAAGACGACTTGCAATCACAGCCCACGGGTGCGGCTGGTGCACGTGTTGGAATGGCTGTGATCGGGCACTTCAATCCAGAGCTATAATTTATAGCCAACAGCCTGCGTTTTGGTGATTTAGTATATACCTTTGCTGGGCTCACTGATCTTCTCGAATTCTGCGTTTCGATTGCCCTTGCTCGTCATTGAGTAGCCTTCTTAGAGCAAATCTGTGCCTGCGTGTAGTTGCTTCAGTTGCGATGCGGAATGCTTCTTCGATCAAAAGTTTGCAGTAGGCCCGTGGTCGGGGGCACCCTGGTGGATAAGCGCTGTTTTAGAATTCAAGTGTTCACCTGGACTGGTGCGTTTGTGGTGTAAAAGAAGATTGAAACTATAATTGTTAGTAATTGTATGTCACGAAGTCATACAACCCAATGCAACAGGATACGGAATCTCAAACCACACTCTCTAAATGGCCTTTTTATTTGGGAGACGGCTTACTAGTCGCTTCTGGTATTGCGATAGTAGCCTTGGGCGGCGGGACTCTGACTAATTGGCAGGTGACTTATTGTGTGGTTGCTGTGGCTTTGGGGGCGGCCTTATTTGTTTTGCCGCATATTGTTGAATATTATGTGCGGACGACTGAGGAGCGGAGTGATAAGCGCTCGCAAATCCGAATTGTTCAGCGGCAATTGGAATCACTGACTGCCGAGCTTGCTACTGTTTTTGGGTCGGTCCGTGAGCTCAGTGCTCAGAATACGCGCCTGTCTCAGGCTGGCGAACTAATCGGAAATGCCTTGGATCAACAACGTAAAGAAATGTCTGGCCTTGAGGAGGCTAAGACTAAAGAGCAGGCTGGGGTGCTTGATACCTTGAATTCACTTTCGGATGAGTTATCCAAATTAAAGAAACAATGCGGCGACTTGGAGTCTGGAATCGGAATTACCAAGGACACGGCTACCAGAGAAGAAGCCTTGAACCAGCGCGTATCTGCTGTAGAGGAGGGCTTGGCTGCAATCGAACAATCGATGGATCAAAAGCTGAAGTCTCTTTCCGAGCTGGAAGCCACCGCTCAGGCTGTAGATGTGGATGTTATTCAGAAGAAATCTGAACGTCCCCGAAGAAAGACTGAGCCGCGCTTACTCAGTCGTGCTATTGGAGGAGAGTCAACTAATTCGTCTGCCGCGATGAGCCGTATCATAGAAAAGCGGTCCGATCCAGAGTCAGCGGAAGCTCTGAGTGAAAGTGACTTAGCGAGTGAAAGTGGGGTAGGTGATGCGTCCGGGGAATTTACCGGTGAGAAATTAGAAACAGTCGTTGACAGCGAGGGTGTAGCCAAAGGACACAATCCAGAGCCAGAGCCAGAGCCAGAGCCAGAGCCAGAGCCAGAGCCAGAGCCAGAGCCAGAGCCAGAGCCAGAGCCAGAGCCAGAGCCAGAGCCAGAGCCAGAGCCAGAAGATCTTTTTGACGGGGCGATGAGTGTTTCGGCTACGAAGCCTTTAAAAGCGCGGTTGAAAAAGGGGGATACTTCGATCACGGCTGAGATCTTTATCGGGATTGGAAACAAGCCCTATTTGCGCGGGAGCGGCGCGGGATTAAGTTGGGAACAAGGTAGTTTAATGGAATTTGTCGAAATCGGTGTTTGGCGCTGGGTGGCCCCTGAGGATTTTGAGGAGGCGATAGAAGTTCAGGTATATCGTAATGATGCCGATCAAGACCTGATGGGGACCTATGCGGTCGAGCCAGGTGCAAAGCTCGTGATGTCACCTAAATTTGACTAGTTTGTTTTTATTGCTCTTTGTGTGTGTTTCTGAAGATTCCCTTGAAATTTATTTATTATGAAAGATCGTTTTATTAGTTCAGAAGGCCAAATCGGTCGTGTTGTCTTTGTGGTTCGTTTGCTTATCTTAGCTGTTTTGGTTGGCGTGGTTGATCACTACGTGATGGAATATTTCCATCACTGGCATCATGGCACATATGCTCCGCTGGGTGTTTTTGTTAGTATAATTTTTGGCCTTTTTTGTGTATTAGCTTTGTTGATGCAGTTGTTGAAGCGTTTGCGCGACATGGGCAAAGGTGCCTACCTATCCATTCTTCTGTTAGTGCCCGGAGTAAATATATTACTGCTATTATATGCCTCAGTGGCTCCTACCAAGAGGTAAGTGAAACAGGTATGGCTTTGCCATCTCCATGGGGAGGGTTTTGGAGGGACGCGCTCCGCGTGTCCGGGTTAGTGCGGGTGCGATTGCTAGTAGTGGGCGTGCCGTTTTGGTGAAACTGTATGGATGGCTGCGTTCGGCGGCCATGGCGGAGCATGGCCCTCCATGGGGAGGGTTTTGGAGGGACGCGCTCCGCGAGTCCGGGTAAGTGCAGGTGCGACTGCTAGTAGTGGGCCTGCCGTTTTGGTGAAACTGTATGGATGGCTGTGTTCGGCGGCCATGGCGGAGCATGGCTCTCCATGGGGAGGGTTTTGGAGGGACGCGCTCCGCGTGTCCGGGTAAGTGCAGGTGCGATTGCTAGTAGTGGGCGTGCCGTTTTGGTGAAACTGTTTGGATGGCTGTGTTAGGCGGCCATGGCGGAGCATGGCCCTCCATGGGGAGGATTTTGGAGGGACGCGCTCCGCGTGTCCGGTTAAGTGCGGGTGCGACTGCTTGTTGTGAGCGTGCCGATTTGGTGAAACTATATGGATGGCTGTGTTCGGCGGCCATGGCGGAGCATGGCCCTCCATGGGGAGGGTTTTGGAGGGACGCGCTCCGCGAGTCCGGGTAAGTGCAGGTGCGACTGCTAGTTGTGAGCGTGCCGTTTTGGTGAAGCTATATGGATGGCTGTGTTCGGCGGCCATGGCGGAGCATGGCCCTCCATGGGGAGGGTTTTGGAGGGACGCGCTCCGCGTGTCCGGGTAAGTGCAGGTGCGATTGCTAGTAGTGGGCGTGCCGTTTTGGTGAAACTGTTTGGATGGCTGTGTTAGGCGGCCATGGCGGAGCATGGCCCTCCATGGGGAGGATTTTGGAGGGACGCGCTCCGCGTGTCCGGGTAAGTGCGGGTGCGACTGCTTGTTGTGAGCGTGCCGATTTGGTGAAACTATATGGATGGCTGTGTTCGGCGGCCATGGCGGAGCATGGCCCTCCATAAAAAAGCGCGCCTTCTAAAAGGCGCGCTTTTGGGTAGAATTTGAATTTCCGGTAGGCTACTTCGCGCTGAGTGCTTCTAGTATCTTATAATTGCGCTGAATCATTGCGCTGGGGTCTTCGAGGAGACCAGCTGCGGCGCGGGCGTTATCGAGTAGCTGTTCACTGATAAGTTTAGCCGTTTCCGTGTTGCTCTCGCTGAGTGCTGCAAGATTTTTGACTAAGCCATGTCGCGGATTGATTTGTAATTTCGGTGCGGGTTCAGCACCCATGCCTTCGCCCATTTTTTGCTGCATCGCTTTCATCATTTTGCGCATTTGGGCAGTCATCATCTTATCGGAATTAACGACCATGGCTGGGCTGCCGACGAGACGCTCACTGGCTGTGACTTCGCCGACGCTGTCGCCGAGCTGCTCTTTGATGAATGTGCAGAGCTTTGTGACCGCTTTTTCGTCGAGCGCTTCTGCTTTATCCGTGTTGGTGTCCTCGGCGATCGCATCGAGATCGATTTCGTCGGAGTCTGCGGAGGTGAAGTTCTTCTCTTCGAATGCGCGGGCATGATTCATGACGAACTCGTCGATGGGCTCATAGAGATAGAGCACTTCAATGTTTCGCGATCTGAACGCCTCGATGTATGGGCCGGATTCTATAGCTCCACGGTTGGCTCCAGATAAGTAGAAAATTTCCTTCTGTCCTTCAGGTGCTCGCGATAAGTAGTCGGCTAGGCTAGTCGTTTTACCTTCTTCGGTGTAGGAAGATTCGAAGCGGAGCAGCTTAAGCAGGTGATCCCGATGCGTGAAATCAGTGGTGACCCCTTCTTTGAGGAAGAGGCCGAAGTTCTTCCAGAAGTCGTCATAAACTTCGGGCTCGTTCTTGGCTTTTTCTTCGAGGAGTTTGAGGAAGCGTTTGGTGATGACCTTATTAAGCTTCTGGATGAGAGTGCTGTCCTGCATGGACTCGCGGGAGATATTAAGCGGGAGGTCGGCGCTGTCGACGACTCCACGAACGAAACGCAGCCACTCGGGCAGCAGGTTCTTGGGATCGCTATCGATGAGCACCTTGCGGCAATAAAGCGATACTCCCGGCTCCATCCGGCCAAAACCGAAGCCTTCCATGTTTTCGGTCGGCGCGAAGAGTAGTGTGTTGATCGAGATCGGAGCATCGGCATTGAAGTGTAGCCAAAAGCGGGGATCGTCGTAGGCGTTGGCCTGAAACTTGTAGAACTCTTTATATTCTTCGTCGGTGATATCGCCTTTAGTTTTTAGCCAAAGAGCTTCGACTGTTTTGAGCGTATCGTCGTCGACTTTAATCGGGAATTGGACGAAGCTGGAGTAGCGTTTAATAATGCCCTCCACTGTGCCTTTTTTAGTGTAGTCTTTGTATTCCTCTTTGAGGTTGATGACTATTTTTGTGCCGCGGCGCTCGCCTTCGATGGTTTCGATTTCGTAGGCACCAGATCCGTCGCTGGACCAGCAGAGTGATTCGCCTTCGGTTTGCCATGTGCGGGTATACACTTTGACGGAGTCGGCTACCATGAAGACGGAGTAGAAACCGACTCCGAATTGACCGATCAGGTTGTCATTGCGTTCGCCGCCTTCCTTTAAGGCATTGAGAAAGGCTTTTGAGCCGGAGTGGGCGATGGTGCCAAGATTCTCTATGAGTTCTTCGCGAGTCATGCCGATGCCGAAGTCGCGGATTGTGAGCGTGCCCGCTTCTTCATCGGTGGTGACTTGAAGTTCCAGTTCGAGATCGGCATCGTAAACCTCCTTTCCGGAAAGCTGTGTATGGCGCAGCTTTTCCGAGGCATCGGATGCGTTAGAAATTAGTTCCCGGACAAAGATTTCTTTGTCCGTATAGAGCGAGTGGACAACGATATCGAGGACTTGCTTGACCTCGGCTTGAAACTCGTGGCGTTCAGGTGCTTGGGTAGTCATTTTTAATTTAAGAATTAGTCGTTAATAATTGCGATGAACCGGGCATTGACTGCCTGGTCAGCAAAAAATAGTTTTGCGAGGCGAAACGGTAAGAGGTCTATGAGAAAAATCAAGTCCTCGTAAAAAGCACCCGAGAGTGCGTAACCCTTAAAATATGGCTTGTTCGAATTCTGTTTTGCCCTCACTTTTTATTTGTGAGTGAAACCAATCCCAGTCTTTCCGGAAAAGTCATTATTTTAGGCGTTACTGGTTCGATCGCAGCCTACAAGGCGGCAGAGCTGACGAGTCGCTTGACTGAGCTGGGCGCGAAGGTATTCCCCGTGCTGACGGAGTCGGCTTGTCGTTTCATCCAACCGCTTACCCTGCAGACCTTAGCTCGTAATCCGGCCTCGGTCAGCTTATGGGAGGAAGAGAAAGGATGGCAACCTGGACATATCGAGTTAGCGGATCGAGCTGATTTGCTGCTGGTGGCTCCGGCTACTGCGCACTGCCTGGCAAATTTTGCTTTGGGTCTGGCACCCGATCTTCTGTGTTCAATCCATTTAGCGACGCGCGCGCCCGTGATAATAGCGCCTGCCATGAATGGCAAAATGCTGGACCATGTCGCCACCCAAGCGAACATCTCTTTGTTGAAAAAACGCGGATACCATTTCGTAGAGCCTCAAGAAGGGATGCTCGCCTGTGGCTATGAAGGAAATGGCAAATTGGCGGCCATTCCTGATATTGTTTCTGAGGTCAGAGCTCTACTTGCATAAGATGAGTGACGAAGAAAAGAAGCCAGATCCCCCTAAGCTGAAGCGACCAGAGGTGCCGAAGTTGAAGCGACCGGAAATACCTAAGCTCAAACAGCCGGAAGCTCCCCAGCTGAAAAAGCCTGAAATGCCGAAGTTGAATCGACCGGAGGTTCCTAGTTTAAATAAGCAGACGCCTTCGGCCTCGAAAGAACCTGACGGCCCTGTGCTGAAAAAGCCTGACGATGTCGAAGCGGATAAGCCTGGTTCAATCGCACAGCAGAGAATTTTTAAGCCAGGCGAAAGGTATGGAGAGTTCAGAGTCGTGCGTTGTTTAACCGCCGGACTGCTTGCGAATTATTATGAAATGCAAGATGAGAGGACCCAGGAAACGACCACTGTAGGTGTTTTCCACGGGCGGACTCGAGAAGACCCCAAATTTATCCGGCGCTTACGTGCTTTGGAAAAATCGTTAGCCGACTTTGAACAGGAAGGTATCCCTAAAATCCAAAGGTGTGATCTAATCAACGAGCAACACTGTGTCATCATGGACCCGATACAGGGACAGACCTTGAGTCGATACTTTGCTGCCGAGGTCAAACCTACAGAGGTGGGTATAGCAGCGGAAGAAACGGTTGAAGTCTTGGCGCGTTTGATGGGGCTACTTGGTTACGCACATGTGAAAGGCCTGGATCATCGTGATATGGATTCAGACCTCATCTTTGTGGATAAAGAGGGGCAGGTCAGCATACTCGGCTTGGGGATTAAAGCTGCCATGGGACGAGATTTATTTGAGTCGATTGTGTCCGCTTCGGTGTCGCCTTTAGTCTCTTCTAAAACAGTGGGACGGCTGAATTCATTTGATATGATCAGCCCGGAATACCGCGAAGGTAAAGAAGAGACGCACTCGGTCGATTTGTTTGCGATTGGAATGATCGGATACTGGTTGCTGACTTCGCGCAAAGCTTCCTTGAATGATTACGAGACACCCTCAAAGCACGTGGATAAATTACCCGCTGATTGGGATGACTTTTTCAAAAAGCTGCTCAAGCGAGCTCCTGGGGATCGCTACACTTCCTGTAAGCTGGCACTAGTTGGTTTGCGTGGACTTTACAAGGATGAGACTGAAGCGCACGAGCAGGTTGGACTGATTCAGCGGCAAATTGATCGCATACCCGTGCCGAAAGGGATCTTGGATCGCGGGAAGTTAGCCTCTCGAATTTATCGACTTTCAGTCATCGGATTGATCGGCCTAACTCTGACGGCACTAGCGGCCTATACTCTAGTTGTGGCATTTACTGAGGTCGATCCATACTCCAAAATAGTCGCTAAAGTAGTCGAGGCGGGCCAAACACCTGACTTGTCGCTCATAGTTCAGCCAGTAGTGGCTAAAGTGCTTTTTAAGGGGACGGATAATCGATTCATTACGAACTCAGGTTCATTGGATTTGAAGGTGCAACAAGGGTCCTATGACCTCGAATTTTCTGCTCCAAATTACGTGAGTCGCACAATTAAGATTAATGTGGAGCGGGGTGAGGTGAATAATGCGAAGGTTGTTCTTCGTCCAAAGTGGACCGATTTACAAATAGCATCGAATCCACTTGTAGCCGTCAGTGCGGTGACCAAGGAAGGTGGTTTGATCGAACTGGGGAGAACCGACGGAACGGGTAATTTAAGTTTGAAAGAAGGAATATTCTCCGGGACCTACACTTTCATTTTTGAAAAAACTGGTTTCGAGACTCAGCGCATGGAAGACCAGATATTGACCTTCGGTAAGGTTACAGAGTTAGCCGTGGAGCTACTACCTAAGCCATCAAGTTTGACCATTAAAACCGAGCCGACGGGGGCGACGATTTTTGTTGATGCCCAGGCCATAGGGAAAAGTCCTCTCAGGATCGGAGAGCTCGAGATGGACCGAGCTTATAACTTACGAATAGCTTTACCGGGGTATCGTGAGATCGCTCAAGAGGTCGTTTTAGAGGGCGGTGAGGATCGTATTTTGGAACTGGCGGCATTAGAACCGAATTCAGGGGCCATCCGTTTTGATGTGGAGCTGCCAGCGAGCACAAGACTTACGCTTGAGTCTATAAAGAAAGACCTTGTTGTTGAGTTAGATGGGGCTCGTTACAACTTCGGAGATGCTGCGCTCGATGCCGTCCCGGAAGGACCGCACGTTGTTCGTTTAATCCACCCGATATTTGAATCACAATTATTAAAAGTTGAAATTTCCGATAAGCAGGAGGCTGTTTTGGACGTAGTGCTTAAACAACTACCTGCAGTCGTTGATGTTGAAATTATAGGTGGTTTCGATGCCCAGTATTTGGTCGACGGTAAATCAGTTGACGGAACAGAAGGGGAGATTCCGATGCCATCGGGACGCGCTGTAGAGCTAGAGGTCCAGATCCGTGATCATTTAACCATGCGCAAAACATTTGAACTCAAGCCTAAGGATCTTGAGACTTGGCAAATTCTACCGATTAAAATCCCCGGACCCGTTGAGTCCGGCGAATGGGAGATTCCCTATCTGGGTATGCAGTTCAGTTGGGCTCCCGCTGGAGCTTATGAAATGGGCAGTCCGATGCAGGAACATGGTCGCCTACCGAGTGAGGGGCCTCGCACTGAGGTGCGTTTCACGAAAGGTTTTTGGGCGGGTAAGTATGAAGTGACGCAGGCACAATATTTTAGTTTGATGGGGAATAATCCTTCTGAGTTTCTCGGTAAGAATTCTCCTGTGGAGAGTGTGAGTTGGGGCGCAGCGAATACCTTTTGTGAGCGTCTGACCGAAATCGAGTTAGCTGCGGGTCGCCTTCCTGATGGATACATCTACCGATTGCCGACGGAGTATGAATGGGAATACTTTGCCCGTGCGGGGACAGAGGGCCCGTTTCACTTTGGAGATAGCGCGAACGTATCTTATGGCAACTTCAAGGGCGTGTATCCGCGGGATCAGCTTGAGGATTTACAGCAGACAGAACTTTACGGGACGACTCGGGTCGGCTCGTATGAAGCAAATGGATACGGCATTTATGACGTCCATGGCAATGTGCAAGAGTGGACCTCGGATAAATTTAACGGGCGTCTGGAAGGTGGCCGCTTGACTGATCCGATAGCTCGCACATCGGGATCACGGATAGCTGTGCGCGGGGGTAGCTGGAAAGATTCGGCGGTGGCTACACGGGCGGCTTCTCGACGCGAAGTTCGCCCGGAAACAAACAGCTCGGATATTGGGTTCAGGGTCGTGCTCGCTCCGAAGTGAGCTCTAATGCCGGCTGAGGCTTTTAGAAGAAGTGGCCGTGACGACTGCTCTAACTAACTTCGATAATTCAGACCGGTGCAAGCCTTTGATGCTTTCCGCCGAGTGTAGTCAAAGAGCGCTATAAACAGGTAATCCAAGGAAAATAACCGGCCCAGCCAGTAAAGCCAGATCTGCATAGACGCGATAGTCCTCAGGATGAAAATGCTTTTGTAGGGTATAGATCAACCATTGAAGTAAGAGCGTCAGAACGAGAAGATTCCTTAAGGTATGATTGGTTGTTAGGATGGTTAAGCTTATGCAAAGGGCGTAACTGGTGTGGGCCAGTTTGGGAACAAACCATGTGGCGAGAGAATGTATGCCGAAAGCCTGATCGATCGATGCCTCGTGGTGACCGATACTGAGGCAATTCAATAGGCAAATTACCGCAATTACAGTGGCAGCCATTAATGGGTAGGGTGGAGCCAGAAATACGAAGATGCCCGCAGTAAAGAGTATGGCTACGAGTAGTTCTTTCGGGAAAAACAACTTTGAGAGAAGTTGGTTTGCTCCGGTGTAGATTAAACAGAGGCCGAGTAGATAGAAGCCACGTTTGAGGGATCCAGGATCTAAAAATACAAAAGCGAGGCACAGGTCGATGGCCAAAAGAGCCCACCAGATCTTCCAAATGGGCCCTGCATATTTATACGAAAATCGATGGCGCTGGGAGAGGATACTCTCCGGTGTTCGGTCACGTATATCGTATAAACGGTCAGCCGTATAGGTAAGCCATACGGAGAGCCCGAGCACGAGCAGAGCCCACGAGTGAATGGGCTCACCGAAGTAAACAGCAAGGGCGGAGAACCAGGCGACGGCGACGGCTACAGTGTCTATCGAAAGCCAGTTGAGCCATCGGAGCCTCGAGAAACGTGGCATGATTTTTAACTGTTAACTTAACCAGTGGTGCGTAGACCGCTGGCGATTGCGTTGACGACGCGAAGTAGCTGATTGGTCGAATTCGGATTTTCGTCTGGATTCGAACGGGTCGCTTTAAGCAGCTCGATCTGCTTACTGTGTAATGCTGCAAGCGGCACTTCACGCTCTGCCAGTGTCTTGTAAAAGCGCGGACGACGTTCGGCTAGTGGGCGTTTAAACAGCTGGTCGAGATGCTTCTGGGTCAGCATGCGTTCATTGAGAATACGGTTTAATATGGATTCGCGGACTTCCTGATCCTGAACCAAGTCGGCATACGTGCGCATCCAATGTTCATCAGAGCTGGTTAGGCTGCTTTCTACATTATAAATGACGTAGCGCAGAAAGGGCGTTTGTTGCAGGTTATCTTTGATCGTAGCGTAGCCATCGGGTGAGTCTTTTTCGAGTGCTTCCAAAGCGCTGCCCACCCCATACCAACCGGGTAGGTAATAGCGTGATTGGTTCCAGCTGAACACCCATGGGATCGCTCGAAGGTCATCGAGACTAAAGGTGGTCTTGCCTGTGCGGCGAGAGGGACGCGAACCAATTCTGCTTTGCTCGATGGCGTCGATCGGAGTGGCTTCGCGGTAAAATTGGATGAAGCCGGGGGCTTGAATCAGCGCGCGGTAGTTGACCTGTGAAATCGACGAGAGTTGATCCATTGCGGCGCAGATTTTCTGATCAAGTGGGTGCTTGGTCGCGAGCATCCGCGCACCGAGCGTGCCCGCAATCAGCCACTCTAAATTGGCAGTTGCAGTCGCTGGCGTGTTATATTTTTGAGCGATGACTTCGCCTTGTTCAGTCGTGCGTAGGCCACCATCGAGTGCCCCTTCGGGCAGGGCTTCAAGAAAGCGGTGAGTTGGGCCGGAGCCGCGACCGACCGTGCCGCCACGACCGTGAAAGAAGACTGGCTTGATCCCGTGGTTACGAGCGACTTCGACCAGATTACGCTGCGCGTTTTGAAGGACCCACTGGCTGGCGAGTATGCCGGTGTCCTTGTTGCTATCACTATAGCCGAGCATGATCATGAGTCTGGTCGGGCACTCCGGTAGGTCGAGGCCGAGGCTTTGTATGGTCACCGGATGCTTCAAAAAGGCCTCGGTTATGCCGGGCGCGCGTTCAAGGTCATCGTATGTTTCAAATAGTGGGACGACGGGGAATTTACAGGTAAGCCCCTTCTCGGTTTCGTGGGTGAGGCCGACCTCTTTCGTTAGCACATAAACTGTGAGTAGATCGACGAGGTTACGTGTCATGCTGACAATGAATGCTCCGACTGCACGGGTGCCATATTTATCAACATAGTTGGCGACTGCCGCAAATGTCTTTCTGACTTCGTTGGCTTCGTGTGGCAGTTCCATTGAACTATGCGTGAGGGGGCGAGGGGAGGTCAGCTCTGCATTTATGAATTCGAGCTTTTTCGATTCCGGCCACTCGGGAAAGCTTCCGGCATCCTCTATGCCAGCAGCATCCATCATTTGACTAAGGGCTTTTTCGTAAAAGGTGCTATTCTGGCGTATGTCGATACGTGCCAAATGCAGGCCGATCGAATCAACCAGGCGAACGATCGGTAACAGGTAGGTTTCGACAGCGCGGGTGGCTCCAATCGCTTTTAGCCAGTCAGCGAGTTTATCTAATTCTTCGCTGAGTTCTTCAGTGCTGAATAAGTCGATTTGATCGATTATATAATAGGTGTAGCTGGACCATGGCTCTTGTTCAATCGTTTCGATTCCCTTCTCTACCAATGCTTGACGCAGGGCATCGGGGCACTGGTTGTTGTAACTCGTCATAGAGAGTTTTGTAGCCAGCGTTTCCAAGCGTTCGCGTATGATCAGAATTGCTGAGTCACGCATCGTGTCGAGCGTGGTTGCGGTGACTTCCGAAGTGACGAGAGGATGTCCGTCACGGTCACCTCCGACCCAAGAGCCGAATTCAAGGTGCGGCAGTTCATCGGTGGCAAGTGCCGCTTCCTCGGGCCACTGTTCTTTCCACGCGTGTTGTAGGTTATCGTCGAGGCGGGAGAGCATCGATGGGAACACTTCGCTCAGATAATAAAGAAGGTTACTAAGTTCATCTTTAATCCCCGGCTTACGCATGAAAATTTCCCCGGTCAACCAAAGGCGTTCTATGACTGCGCGGATTTGGTTGTAGTTCTGCTCTTGCTCGCGTGGGGTGCGCGCGCTTTCGCGCAAGCGGAGAATACGCACAACTTCACGATGCAGGCCGAGAACAGACCAGCGCTTCGCTTCGGTCGGGTGCTTGGTGAAGACGGGTTCAACCTTTAAGTCAGCAATTTGTGCGCGGATCTCGCTGGCCTCAAAACCAGCGTCTTTTAGGCGTTTCAGATAATGCCCCCAGTGGCCAGGTTCTGCGCTCATGCCGAATTGTGCTTCACGCGTTCGACGGATGCTGTTGGCGACGTGCTCCTCTGCCAGATTGAGGAGTTGAAAGTAAAACGAGATGGCTTGAACTTCGTCGTCTTCCAAGCTGTCAGCGGTGACGCCCTCGAGCTTATTGCGAACAAGCTCGGCAGCTTTCATGTTACCCATCGATTCGAGAACCTCTGTATAAGCCTCGATTAGAAAGGCATGTTCTTCTTCAACTCGGGCCAGGCCCTTTTGGACGAGTTCTAGAAATTGCGAATTTGATGGATTTTGGCTCATGTATCTCTGATTAGAATCTGATTGTTATGGATCGCTGCTGCTTTCGTGAAAAAGAGAATTTGCAGACAGCGATGACTGCAAGCAGCTTTCATGCTTTTCGGCAAATCTACAACCATTACAAAATTAAAGGACTTTTCTAAAAACCTTCCGAGTTATCTGTCGTCTGAGATTACTCGCTTGTTTCTATTAGAGTTTGCTTTAATTTCTTTAGTTAACGCAGTAACCTGTAGCTTAACACGTAACTATTATTTGATGAGAGTTCTACCACGCCTGATTATAATTCTATGTTTATTTAACATGGCATTGGGTATGGAAATCACGCCTAAGCGGTATTTTTACCTAGACCACCCAATCAGTGAAGGCTTTGAGAAGCGGACGCATCCATGGGTGCTGGATTTTGGTTTTACTCAAATGCTCCAATCCGTGGATGTGCCTACACTCAAGCTCTTGCCTTCAGAGCCTTCAGCTCAGTTATCACTGGGTTACGAAATCCCTCAGGAGCAGTTCATTTTAGTCTCACTAAGTTTAGGAGTCATACCTTCTGATGAGGAAGTTGAAATTATCGATTTTGCGGGGGCCTTAGTCTCGTTGGTCACTACCGAAGGTGGGCCGAAGTTATGTTTCGTATCGAAAGACACGATTTCTGGCGAGTTTGAATGGTTCGAGGCTGCCCACGAATTATCCATTGAAGGTCCTGTCGTAAATCTGGATTTTTCGATCTTCATTGATCGACTTAATCGTAAATGGACTTTTCAGATCGGGGATTCTATTTACGAGAACTTGGATTTAATGTCTGATTCTGAATTGCCTTTTAATGTCACCCAAGGGTTCTATGTTTTGGGCAATACAAGAAGCGAACTATTCATAAATAACATTAATATTAAGACCCGTTCAATCGAAGTTGAAGATAGAGTCCTGTCGCATTCGGACCTAGTTCGACAAATATTTAAGTCATTTTTTAAAGCGAGCTCTGCAAAATTAAAAAAAGACCCAGTCACGATACCCATTATTAGAAGGCGTCTCGTTGTATTGGATTATGAATTCTTTTTTTTAGATGAAAGTGGATCTAAGATGCCCAAGATCGAATTGGATGATGGCAGGAAACTTACAATTTACAGTAGCGGCGGACCGCAGCCAACGGAGATAGAATTAACCGCCGAGATCGAGGCGGACCTCATGTCCGATCTGGAATTCGTGCATTGGATCTTATTAGAATCGGACTGGGAAGGAACGCGCTATTCTTTCTTGGACAGCGGATCTTTTAAGGACGGACTTAAGGTATACATACCTATGATACCCGATGAGAAAGGCAATTTCCATATTACATATAGTATCCGAGTCTACTTAGACCATAAAGGATCACTGTCTTCGTTGAAGGGTGACTCGCCTTAGGCATTTATGGACGGGTTCTTCGAGGTTAATTGTGCTGCTCTGTCACAATCACAAAAACTTCAACTTTGCTAAAGAAATTTGCTATTTAGCGGTCGCCCAGATGCGCATCGATTCGAGGAAGAAAAGCTCGAGGGCGGCGGTTTGGTTGAAATTGATTTCGAGAAGGCCGACGCTTTTTTCAAGCGTTTCGATCACGCGGGTGAGCGCGGGCACGGGGAGTCGACCGGGGTTCGCTTTTTCAATTTCACGTGCGTAGCGAAGGGTGGCCTTTTCGATCTGCCCATAGAGTTGTTTGCGGTAGCCACGGCTCATGCCGGCTTCCATCGCTTCTTTTTCTTCGGATGTAATATGATCGGGAAGTGATTCCTTTTGTGCCTTCCACGCTTCTGAAGTTTGATCGCTCAGAATTTTTTGGAAGCGAGTGTTCAGACCATAGGCTCCGAGCATGATGTGCGGGACGGTTTGTTTGGTCGGGCCTGAAAGGATGTTACTGAGCCACTGAAAGTAGCTCGTTTCCCAGTCCGTCCATTCGGTGTCGGCTAAGGCGTCCAAACCGGAAGGGATTCGGAAATTGAGGCAGCGGCTGCGAATCGTGTCGAGCAAGTCGTAAGGACGGCTTGTCAGAAGAAACAGGGTAGTGCCCTCGGGGGGTTCTTCGAGGGTTTTGAGGAAGGCGTTGGCAGTGTTTGGATTCATCCGGTCTGCTTCAAAGACAAAGGCCACTTTATTGCCTCCCTGGTTGGAGGTTTTCTGGATATCTGAGATCATACGCCGCATGAATTGCTTTGGCATTTCACCCTGTATGCGATCCGCTTTTGAGCCGACACGTATCATACGTGCTTTGCCTGTGGGCCGTATTGTAAAGCAGTCCGGGTGCTCGAGTGGGGAACTTGTTTTTAATAAACGGCTGGCAATACCAATGGCTACGGACCCAACCGTATCAAGGTCGTCACCGTGAAGAAGGATCGCATGCGCGAGGCGTCCGTTCTCCAGCGAACGCTCCAGCACTTGATAAGGGCGGCTGTTTCGGACGGTATCGGATATCGGTTGAGCAGTTGGCATATTTGTGCAGTGTTGCTTTCCTTCGATCCACTTACCAACCAATTCTTACGATGCCCTCGATGAAATCAAAGTGCGTGTCGCGGGATAGTATCTGCAGTTGATGTTGCCTAGCTAGGGCGGCGATCCATAGATCATTAGTTGGAATGGAGGCGACCATGTCTTTTCTGTTCCACTGCAATTTCAGCGTAGAGGCGGATCGTTTGACCATCGGGCAAGCATGGGTAGCGCCTCCTTCAAGCCGTCCAGTATGGCTTGGCCCTTTATCCTAAATCCGGCAGTTGGGAAGGCTTGCCGTCAAGACAAGGCGCAAGCCTCTTAGCTGTGGTCACCACTGCAAGTGGCTTGGAACGCAGGATTGGCGGCAAGACCTCCCAACCCTCAGTGGTCATAAAATGAGAAAAACTTCGTCGCCACTCTGGCGCGAGCTCGCTTGCGCGTAACCCATTCATAGACAATTGATTGACCCTTTTTCTCATTTTTGACTGCCGGATTTAGGTTTATGGGTCTAGTGGAGCCAATTAGGCCAGACTGGTCTTCGCCGTTTTCCCGTTTTTATGTCAATTGCTTATCAACTAGTTGAATGACTGCCCTGAACAAGTCGTCGAGCGGTTCCCAGGCCTTCGTAAATTGAGTTTCTTTTGTTGCTGCGGTGAACACCTCCATTTGGTCGATGATAAAGTTCGAGAGGACCGGAATTTGGGGCCCTTTGTCTAATTCGCTACTGACGATTTTTCTTTTGAGCAGGTCGTCAATGGCTTCGCGTATGGCTCCGTCGGGTAGAACGCGGTCGAGTAGTCTGTGAAACTCAATCGGAGGTGGACCGTAGCCTTGATCGATCCACATGCAGGCGAGCACGGGTCGCAGCATATAGAAGTATTTTTTCAATTTAATCGTGTCTTTCGTGAGATGCTGGCGGCGACCCCGCTCGGCCATGCTCATATAGTGATACATGCTGTCCCGCTCTGAGTAGAAGTCGGGGATGAGGGCAGAAAGTGCCTGACGGAAGCCGGGATATTCGGTATAGACGATGGGAGATTGTAGCCACTCCAAAAGTGGGGGGTTGGACTTCCGGAAAAGGCCAAGTGCTTTCGTCAGGTCCCACCCGGAAATATCGAGTTCGCCGGAGATCGGTTTTTCGATCACATCGCGAAGCGGCGAGGCGCGCAGGTAATCTTCAGTCCGGCGCAAGTAAATGAAACGCACGTCGTAATCGCTATCTTCGGAGGCAAAGCCCCAAGCCCGACTACCCGATTCGCAGACCCAGAGCATGGTGATCTGTTCTTCTAGTTCGAGCTGACGTAGCTCTCCTTGGATTTGATCGAAGATTTCAGGAGGGATCATGTGTGTAGCTCTTAATGGGCGAAGGGAGTGCGGAAAATTTCGATGTTATTTTGGCTTAATTTCAAGGAGAGGCAGGTGCTCGGATCTTTCTGAACGATGTCGATCACGTCGGTGTCGCTTAAGTTATCGGTATCGACGACCTGTCGCGAGCAAAAGTCGCAAAATCGTCCGGTTGGTGAATGACTTGTCGCGAGGTCCTTCCACTTTTGACTTTTCGAGCAATGCAGACGTTTCAGGAATACCCCGTCGTCGGTAAAAAGCTCACCTGAGGAAATATTTAAACGCATGGAATCTCAACCGAGCCAACGTGGGGCGTCTTTATCTGGATAAAAATGTATATCGAAATCTTTACCGTTCCACGTGGCCTCGGCCCATTTGAGTCGGGGAAAGTAGCCCTGATTTCCCCAGACCGCGACGATCTCTTCGATCAAGTCGTCCAGCCACACCCGGGTGCCCGGATAGAGGTCTCTCGGTAGGAGGTAGGCAGCAAAAGGATAGTTGAAAAAGTAAGGGTAGTAATCAGTGAAAGGGAGCACCACACGTTCGTCGTCTCTTGGCAAGTCTCGGCAGTCGCCGCATAATCTAATTTTACCGGTCTTCACATTTTGCAAAACCGCGACGCTTTCGCTTACCTCAGGATTCCGCTCAACGGGCTTTATTAGCGGCTCGTATCCAGCATCCACGGCGGCATTGATTGCTTGTGGTGATCGTCCGGTTTTTATGACCCTTAGATCGTTCGGGTTTCGTTCTGGTTGATCCATTAGAGGTTGTTGACTAAAAGTAGCCGAGCTTTTTTTAAAAGGCAGGCATCGATTACAATTGGCCGCCTATACCCTTGAACTTCTCCACGAAGGCGGAGATCTTTTCAAACACGGTTTGCTTCTTTGATTTGTATTGCGGATTGAGTGGGCTCATCTTGGGCAGTGTGGCATTGAGTGCCGTGCCGTTTTCGGTCGCATATTCGCGCTTTAAAGATGCCTTGATGTAACGTCTTGCTTCCTCCTGATTCAGCGCTTCGGACTGGATTAGCTCCTCGGCTTCGCGCTTTTGTTCCGCTTGGGCATACTTGAAGAACGCGTCAATGACGTCCGCCTTGTCTCCGATGTCGTCGAGGTTCGTTTGATTGATGAAGTCAACAACCAGGCTCTCTTTTGCCCGGCTTCCTATGCTGGCTCGGATCACTCGTCTCACTTCATCGATGAGGTCGTCTTTGTTCTTGGTCTTCTTGTTGTTCTCAAAGATGAGTTCCAGAATGTAATCGAGATTGATCTCCTGTGACTTTAGTAGATCCACCTCGAAGACCACATCATCCCAATCAACGGTCGATTCGTCCTGCTGCTCTCCATCCTTCTGACGCCGCAACCAGTCGCGAGTGTCATTGTAGGTAGATCGGTAATCTTGGACTAACCGCTCGGGAGGCACATCGATTTTCTGCATCGCCTTCAGATCGTCGTCGCTTAGGTAGTGCTTCGCTTTGAATTCATCGACCGCTTCCGCATCTTCCGGATCCACCTCCTGCAAAGCTTTCAGCCCGGTAAACTCGTCGTAGTTGCGGAGAATGTTCTCCACCCGCAGGTATTCTCCGAACAGTTTCACGAAATCCTTCTTGTCCTGCTCTTTCGCGAACTCACCCGGATCAGGGAAACGGTTTTGCAGCTCGTTCACCACCTCTACATAGCCACGGCAAGCCCTTCCGGTGACGATGTCGGTAAAGCCCTCCATGTATTCCTTGTAGCTCTTTTCCAGCACCACGTTCTTGGTGTTCGCATTACCGAAGAGAGTGATCGAATCAATCGTGCTCTGCTCCAGGTCACGGAAGGTCACGATGTTACCGAAGGTCTTCGTTGCGTCATAAATTCGGTTGGTGCGCGAAAACGCCTGCAAGAGTCCGTGGTAACGCAGGTTCTTATCCACAAAAAGCGTGTTAAGAGTCGGCGCATCAAAGCCAGTTAGGAACATTCCCACCACGATCAGCAAGTCCACTTCCTGCTTCTTTACCCTTTGAGCCAGATCGCGGTAGTAGTTTTGGAAGCCCTTGCTATCGACGCCGTAGTTCGTCTTGAACGCCGCGTTGTAGTCGCCAATGGCCGCACTGAGGAATTCCTTAGCACTGCTATTCATGGCCGATACCTCGAAGCTCTCGTCGGGAATGTCGCCCACCGCATCTTGCTCCTCGTTGGCAGCAAAAGAGAAAATCGTGGCTATCTTGAGACGTTTCTTTTCCTCTGTATCTTTTTGCAGTTCCCTGAAGGCTTCATAATACGCCTTGGCGGCATCCACACTGCTCACCGCAAACATGGCATTGAAGCCTCCTTTTGTCCGGGCCCCCATGTGGGCACGATGCGTCTTCAGCGGGAAATTCTTGAGGATGTAGCCTGAGATCTCACGAATCCGATCCGGGTGGAGTAGGGCCTGTTTATTCTCCGCTGCGCTGAGCTTTTTCTCATCCTGCTCGGTCTCGATGGCTTGGAACTGGGGACGCACATCGTTGTAGTCCACCTTGAATTTCAGCACCTTTTCATCGCGTATCGCATCCGTGATAACATAGGAATGCAGCTCGCGTCCGAAGACGCTCTGCGTCGTTTCTGCGCCCAAGGCGTTTTCTGGAAAGATAGGAGTGCCCGTAAAGCCAAATTGGTAATACCGCTTAAACTTCTTTTGCAGGTTCTTCTGAGCCTCACCGAATTGGCTGCGGTGGCACTCATCGAAGATGAAGACCACTTGCTTGTGGTAGATGGGCAGGTCGCCATCTCCCCGCATCAGGTTGTTGAGCTTCTGGATGGTGGTGACGATGATCTTGTTATCGTCCTTCTCCATGTTCCGCTTCAGCCCCGCCGTGTTCTCAGAGCCGTTGACGCTATCAGGCGAGAAGCGTTGGTATTCCTTCATCGTCTGGTAATCGAGGTCTTTGCGATCCACCACGAAGAATACCTTATCGACGAAATCCAGCTCAGTGGTCAAACGCGCTGCCTTGAAGCTGGTCAGAGTCTTGCCTGATCCGGTGGTGTGCCAGATGAAGCCGCCGCTCTCGACCTTGCTCCAATTCTTCGCATGGTAAGCGCCCTTGATCTTCCACAGAATGCGCTCGGTCGCCGCAATCTGATAGGGCCGCATCACCAGCAGCGTGTTGTCCGCACCGAAGACGGAATACTTCAAGAGCACTTCCAGCAGGGTGTGTTTCTGGAAAAAAGTCGCGGTAAAGTCCTTCAGGTCTTTGATCAGCGAGTTGTCCGCCTTCGCCCAGTTCATGGTGAAGTCGAAGCTGTTCTTATCCCGCTTCGTCGTATTGGCAAAGTAGCGGCTGTCCGTGCCATTCGAGATCACGAACA
>Ga0307981_1001036_pt1 | contig 26324 bp, 24 predicted proteins | sample OrgLakmetagen987_FD_201849 | JGI IMG/M metagenome (GOLD analysis project Ga0307981, IMG submission 201849) | Saline water microbial communities from Organic Lake, Antarctica - #987 | ecosystem: Environmental > Aquatic > Non-marine Saline and Alkaline > Saline | place: Antarctica: Organic Lake... | reverse complement strand
GAGAGAGGATTATCAATGTTGTCGAAGTTTCAAACTTCACCGTATATAGTAACCTTAATTCTCTCCTTTGTTCTTTCTGATTAATAACTAAAACTAAGTATTATATTAGAAATCAAACTTAAGTCGTACTTAGATTCTATATAAAGATTATTTCCTTCCCAATAAAAAGTAGCATCACCAACGGCATCGTCACTATAATAATTAATACTACTAGCACCCTTGGTTGCTGTTTTATCTACACTAGGGTTTAGAATAAGATCTACAGTACCAGTGATGTCCAAAACATTTATAGTTGCATCATTATTTACATCTGCTGCTTTAAAAATAAAGGGTGTTGGATTACTCCCTAAAATATAATCTAAATTTTGTAACAAGTCATTTACATCTACCTCAAAATCCCCGTTACTATCTCCTAGTTTAGAGGTTAATGGCTGTGTTGTAACTGTTGTAGAAAAATCTGTTTCTTCAAAATTTGTTCTTAATATTTTGTATCGGTAAAAGTACACCACTTCTTCTTCTACATCAAAATCTTCAAAAGTTACGTCTGTAATTAAGTTTTCATTTATCTTTTGGGAGGCTGTAAAAGTGCTATCTGTAATGGCTTCGTACCTATACATATTATACCCCAAAACATCTTCCAATTCATCTTCAGTTGGCTCTACCCACTCTAATCCAATTTCTCCCAAACCTGCTGTTGCTAAAAAACCTGTAGAGGCAGACCCTGCGGATTGTACCAACATATTAAAACGAGAGTCTTCTACAGGAATGTCAAAATAATCCAAATCTCTAGCATCTTGTACCCGTATTCTATTAATACCATCTGCTGTGCCAATTTTCACCTCGTGGGTAACTGTATATATTTTACCATCTGCAGACCAGGTGCCTTCTTCTGAAATAATTTTCTGGTTGTATGGTTCTCTTACCCCATAACTAACTTGTGGTGGTTTAGTTTTGTCCATTTCTCTGTTAAAATAAACATCAAAAGTATGAGTGCCAACCCCTACTGGATCCATCAACTCGTATTCGTCTTGTGCATCTTTGCCGTTTACTAATACTTTCCAAACAATACCATGCGCCTCTTCGTATGGCGTTTTAGAGATACTATCAGAATTAAATAAACCTGAATAATCAGAATCATTTAGAGCATCCTTTACTTCATTTCTATATTTACTTTCATCTCCCGACCCTAAGTAGGCTTTAAAGGGTTCTGAGCTTCCGTTATTTCTAAAGGAGAAAGAAACCACATTATTGAATATATTAATTTTTTCAAAAGAAGAAAAGTTATCGTTAAATACCATCCCATAAGATACGTTAGCTCCAAATCTTTCATTATTTATGTAATTACTGTAAAATTCAATTATTCGGCTAGGATTGTATCTGATATTTGTTAAGTAACTGATATTATTCTCATAAAAATTATTGTGATATGATATATTATTCAGCCAGTCATAAGAAAAAATACTACCCAAAAAATAATAAGAATAGCATCTTGTTATTACAGAGTTTTTTAAATTAAAATTTTTAGCATCTGGAAAAATATTATTGTTGTAAACATCTCTATAAATTACATATTCTAAAATAGACCGATTTGTGTTGGAACTTGTAAAACCTATACCTGCCCAATACGTATTTTCTGCTCTAAAAACAATTAAAGAATCTTTTTTGCCTACTGCCTCAATGCGAGAAGTATCGAATAAATTTATCTTTTTTTCATCAGCAATTTTTAAAATAACTCCAGGTTTTATAAATAAAGTAGCATCTCCACTCATTATTAAATTGTCTGAAACTAAGTATTCTTTGTCTGGATAAAGCGTTAAGTCTTCATCAATCACTCCAAACAATAAAACAGAGTTCTTCACATTAATAACATATTCTGTAGAAGTTAAATACTCTTTATCTGGGCCAGACCACACGTTTAAATTGAATTTAATATTTACATTATTAGCAACACCATCTGCAATTTTTACTTTTAAAGATTTTGTTAAATCTTGCAAATTTGCATACTCAGAAATAGAACCAATAGCAATTTCAGATTCCAAAATAGTAGCTTTAGTTTGGTCTTCAAACTCAGCAAACTCTATCCCTACTCGCACATCAACAGTTGGTCCCCAGTAATTTTTTACCAGAGGAAATATTTCAATGGTTTCACTGGGTTCTATAAAATCGTTTCCATTCTGTCCATTAATAGTATCTAAAACTAGTGCAGATAAAACCTTTAATTCGGGTTCTGGCACCACTGTAATTGCTGCTTCTATATCTACAAATGTAGCAGCCGTGTTAATTAAATTACCAAATAATAATTCTTTGCTATCGTCTGTATTTTGTTGTAGATACAATGCAACACCTCCTGCCAGTAAAGGGCTAGACATAGAAGTCCCTGTTAACTTCCTGTAACCTCCATTGGGTACGGCACTCATGATGCTTGTTCCTGGGGCAGTTAATTCATAATTTAATAAATTATCATACTTAGAGAAAATAGGGCCGTCTTGATCATAATTTGTATAGCCAAGAAGAGGTTTGGGATTATCCTCTACACCCAAAACAAAAGTATAAGCCCCTGGGTATAGTGGAGCACAACCTATTCCCGGACCAATACAAACTCCGTCATTTCCTGCACTTGCCACGAGAACACTTGTTGCATATGCGTTCTCCAAAGCACTTTTTAAAGTAGAAGATTCTGCATAAGAACCAAAACTCATATTTAAAATTGTGGCGCCATTTTCTGAGGCATAGGTGACCCCTTCTGCAATGGTTGACGCATTCCCCAGACCATTACTTTGAAATACCTTAATAGGCATTAGTTTTACATTCCAAACGGCACCTGCAATTCCAATGTCGTTTCCTCCTACGGCACCAGCAATACCTGCAACGTGAGTACCGTGCATATTGTCATCTAAAGGGGCATTGTCTCCATTTATAAAATCCCAGCCTCGTATGTCATCTATATATCCATTCTCATCATCATCAAAACCTTCTACTCCGTTTAATTCTGCTTCGTTTATCCAAATGTTTTCTGCTAAATCTGGGTGTGTATAATCAATCCCTGTATCTAAAATAGCAATGGTTTGTGAACCATCACCTGTACCATATGTATCCCATACGTTGTCTATTTTAACTGCTGCAATATTCGTTTGCTCGCCATATAAAGGGTCATTTGGAGTTACTGCATTATTCGTTGTTTCCTTTTTTGGATATATAATATCTGAATCTATGGTAAAATCATTTACATCGTAGTTGAAGTCAGGCTCTGCATATTCCACTTTCTCATTTTTATTTAAAGTGGCTAGAATTTCCTGAATGTTTTCAGTTTTAGAGTTTAAATCGACCAAGAAAATATTTTTCAAAGTTCCAGGGTTCGGTACTCTGTAGTCTGTACTTTTTTGCTTCTTACGAGCGACACTTTTTAAAATGGCTTTCTCTGTAAATAAAATAGTAGTGCTTTTTATCTTGTTTTCAATACCTAAAAGTTGACCAATATTTACTTCAGAAGTTCCTTTTCCCTTTGCATTATATGTTGTTTTGGTATCTACATTATCTTTAAGTTTGACAATTATTTTACCAGGTCTAAAATTATTTAAATCCTGTTGCACTTTAGAGGTCTGTGCATATATAATGTTAGTGAAGACTAATAGTAAGAGTAGCTTTTTCATGTCTTTGAAGTAATTCTGTAGTGTAACAGATTTTTTTTGTTTTACAATAGTTTGACACATAAATTTGTTACGAATCTAAAGTATTACAAATTAATACTACTTGTTGTGCATTTAAAATAATGCTATTTTAATCTCTGTGGGGTTTAATCCTCCAAGGCTTGCCTCGTTTATCATTACCATTTTATGACGGATGTCACAAAATGGTAAATTCATACACAAGAGCCATAACGTAACGGTGCTTCTTTACCATTTGATGAGCAGTGCTAAATATCAAAGGGTTGTTATTTCTGATTCGGTCGATCTAGTTTTGGTAGCGACATGTTTGGAGATTGAAAAAAGATTATCAGTTGAAATTATTTTAATCCCTCGTGGGTTTGCCCCGAGGATTATTTACCTCGTATTTATTTCTCCTCATCTCCAAAAGCTTATTCTCAATTGCTTTAAATTCTGTTTTTCCATTTTTTGAGATATAGCCTATAATTTCATTTTGAAAAGCACTGCTACTCTGGGTTGATTCTATAACCTGTTTCTCGATAGTTTTATAAAAGCCAATGTGTTTTCCAGTTTTAAGGCAGGTAAGACTTGTAAATAATCTAATATGATCCATCAGGACGTAAATTAAACGAGGCTCAGCTAACTTTAATGTGTAAGAAGCAAATAGTATGTATTGTAATTGTCTAGAGTCTTTACGGGCTTTAAATTGCTTTATAAATTTAAAATCATCCTCTTTGACTTGGTAACCGTTGATGAAAAGATGTGAAATTTCGTTTTGATAATTTAAGTAGTTTCTACTAAGCTCTTCTAAGAGTAGGTTTAAAAAATGAGTAGTGAAACAAACAAACAAAGTCTGATTAAACTTGATTTCATTTACATCTACTCTTATTTTGCTAAAATTTAAAAGAGGAGAAACCAATTCCGTATAACCCTTATTCATAAGATGAATTAAATGGGTGTCCGTATCCAGAAATTGATCAAGATTAAAAAGAGAATTTAAGTAGGCTTGTTCTTCTTCGTTAAAATTGAAGTTTTTTATAAACCCATGATCATAGGATTTGCCTTCTAATTTTAGTTTTAAATTATGGACATAACTCTCCACTATATATTTTCTCCATTTTATCAAAATTCGAACACGGGCTTTCTTATTATTTAATACTCAATTTGATAAGCACAAGCTAAATATTTACAGGTTTTATATGTTGGCTAATGCCACAATTATACATTTTCTTATACAAGGTATAAATTTTTCAGCTTTTCTAAAGTAGTCAAGAGCCTCTTGAGAGTTTATTATAAACGATCTGTTTTTTTAAGTTACTTATAGCTTTATTCCATAATTCGTAGAGCTTATTACATGATTCTAAACCATCTTTTTTATCTGTTTTGCTAAAGATAGGCAGTATTCATTTCCATAGTGTGTATTGCTTCTAATGTGAGGTTTGTTTTGTATTCCTCTTTATCATGTGTATTAATATTCTTTTGTTTTTATTTTTCAACTTTAATATTTTTTTTATCATCAAACCTAACCAAGAAAAGGCTCATTAAAACTAAAGTGACATGGTTGATTTTAAAGGAATAATAGAAGAGAGTACACAAGAAGTCTTCATCCAGATAAAAAATTTGGACAGAATTCTAAAGTTTGAATCTTTTATCAATTTGAGAGGTCAGTTAGATTGCTTATATTTAAAAGATACTGGAGTTATGTCCTATGGATATACCCCTTACACACAATAGAATCTTGAGGTCTTGAAGAAAATAAAGAAAAAGAACTCTCTGAAATGCTTAAAGAGTAAGGCATAAAATACTAGAGATTATCAAGTAAAACAGACTTCATTTGTATACTTATTTGCCTTGGTACTTAAAAGGTGAAATTTGATTTAAAACTTTTTCTTAACCTCTCTGTAATTCAATAGCTATGGCCACTCAATCCTATAATAAGCTCAAACGCCTCTTTATTATCATTAGCCATCTGAGGCATAAAAATTCTACAATAGAAGAGCTCCTCAGACTTTTAGAAACGCACGACATACACATTGAGTTGGCTACCTTCGAAAGGGATAAAAGAACATTGAAATATGATTTCGGAATTGAATTACCAAGCCTCAACAAAAACATACCAATTAGATGAAATGGATCACCAGCATGTTGCCCAACTCATCCAGTTCCTTCAATTCAATCAGATCTCAAAAACACTTCAAGAAAGTTTTGAAAACCAAAAAAAAACACTGGATTATGTTGACTTCGAAAATGAAAATCAAATTCAAGGCATTGAGTTTTTAGATCGACTCCTCGTAGCTACTCAGCATCATCAATTCATATATTTTGAACACCAAGGATTTAGCAATCCCCACCCTATTCTTTATGTTGTAAAGCCTTATTTGTTAAAGCAATATCAAAGCCGATGGTATGTGATTGGGCAAACACCAATTAACTCAAAAGAACAAATAAGAATTTTCGGAATTGATAGAATGCTAAATCTTAGAGTATCTGAAGATAAATTTAATCCAAACCCTATAAATTTAAAAGATGAGTTTTTAGGTCATATTGGAGTGTCTCAATTTGAGAAAGAAAAAGACATAGTAAACCTAAAATTTGATAAGTCTCAAAAACCATATTTGGAGCACTTGCCATTACATTCTAGTCAAAAGTTTATAAGTGAAACCGATAAGATGGTAACTTATGAATATTATCTGGTCGATAATTTTGAATTAAGACAACATATCCTCAAATATGGGGGCCTTGTAAAAGTCCTAGAGCCGCTATCACTTGCCAACCAAATCAAAAAAGAATTAAAATTGCTTACGAAGCCTATTGAGTCATAACTCAGTCATAATTTGATAGAGCTTGTTCTGTTCTTTGTGTCAAACCATTACACAATGAACAACAATTCTTTTTTTAAGATCAAATCTCTTTGTGAAGAGCTTCATCACTACTTCGAAGATCTCGATCCTAGTAAAGTTGATCATGAATTTTTTTCAAAAGAAATTAGCCTAGGTATGAATTCCTGCGACACAGCCGAGGACGCTTTGGCTTTACTGATTAATACCAATTTAGTTATTAAATGCCGTATTAAAAGCTTTTAGAAAATGGTGATTTCCTATCATAGACTTAATGGTTTCAGGTTTCATTTCGCAGACCATTTCGCTTAGCCATTCTTTTAAACTTTTCATAGATTCGAATCTTTGGTTCTTAAATCGATTTTTAATGTATTGCCAGACTTAATGGCTAGCAAACTCTTTAAACGTTTTTCACCTTTTAAGGTTTTCTGTTTTAACAAGAGTTTGTTTAGCTCCAAATCTGATTCCCTAATCTCTAAAATTGCTTTTCTTCCCACACATAAATATACGAATAATATACGGCAATACAAAGCATATTTGGTATAAATTCATATAGCTTTATGAATATGAGTGAACATATCCATAAAAGTCACAACAAAAATTTGCCTTTGGATCATTTTATTTTTCCTGTCAGATATAGGAGAAATTTGTCTTAGAATAGAGAAGCGTTCGGAAATTCATTTTTGGAGGTTGAACTCGAGGATAATCACTTTAATTTATTGATAAAGAGCGCCTCAATGAATGTGCCTAAGAAGATTATCAGTTTAGTAAAAGGCATTTTACACAAGGAATTTTTGCGACTTCATCCAGAGCTCAATCAGAAGAGACTTTGAGGTAGTAAGTTTTTGACAAGTTTTAATTTTGTAAACACAATGGATCAGTATGCGCAAATGAGAAGGTAATTTAGAAACATCTCCAAAATCAGGGAAAATTGAAATATAATTAATGAGTTGTACAAAAATCAGTCACGGTTATTTTGGTACCCCGACGGCTGAACCGCGGGGCTGTTGACTTGTTCTAAAGGGCGATTTTGAAGCACATGTAGTAGCGTGAGAAGTGTACTCCTTCAATTTTCTGCTTTACAGCCTAATTTAGTTGCGGTCATTTTTTTACTGAATAGAAATTATCTAATCAACAGAACCTATTCTAATATAGAATGAGAATTCATATTGAAATTATTCCAAAAATCTAAGTCATAATCCACCCGATTTAAAACTGTTTGTTTTTCAGTACCGTAATATTCATATTCTATTTCTTCCACATTATTAAATTCATAATCATATAAATAGGAATCATTTTCAAAAACACTATTTACCATTTCTCCGTTCTTTTTTAACCCCTCTTTATAGGATCTTTTAAAATATCTAGAGGGATATAATTTATTGTTTTCTTTTTTATTATAATAGCTGATATTTTCTTCCTTTATGGTAATACTTTGCTCTCCACTATATTTTCTTCTATCTTTATAATACTTTTTTACATCTTCCTCATCTAAATGAGTTTTCCAATTTTGTTCCACTTTTATTATCGCAAAATTAATCTTATCAATATAAACCTTACCGGAATATTCGGTAGGATATCCTCTATTGGTATAATTCCATCTATTGCGATCAGTTTTAAAGGAAATGATATAAAGTCCGTCATTTTCTCTAAGGTTTGAGCTTACAAATTCAAGATCGAATTTTTTGTATTTTCTTTTATGTAAAATATTAGAGTATCTAATGGCGTCTTCTCGACCCCGAAAAATTTGTTTTGTAAATTTCAATTTACCTTTTAGTAAATTTTTTTTCCATCTTATTTGCTCTACTCTTTTTGTAGTAACATAGTCAGACGAAAAACCATGATCATTGTTTTTCGTTATTAAATCAACATCTACTTTAGTAACATCATTTACATTGATGATTGAGTTACTATATCTATAATAATTAAAAGGCTCTTCCGCATGATTTTTATATTTACTTTTTACTGCCTTCTTTAATACCGATAAAGGTGTTAAATGAGCTATAATAACCACTTCATTCAAACTTTCAAAACTTGGTGATAGATAAGTAATATCTTTTAAATCTTTTAACTTAATGGTTTTGCCATCAAAACCCATGGATGATATTGTTGCTGATGCATTTTCAAACATCCTTTTATTCACTAATAGTTGAAAAAATCCATTTTCATCAGCCACTCTATATAATTCCTCTTCTTTTAAAATAATATTAGCAAATGAAACTGGCTCCTTGGTTTCTAGATCCAATATTCTACCTTTTAGAGTAATTAAGTTTTTTGCAACTACTTTTTGGATGTCCTTTCCTTCTTTCTTTATATCTGATTCATCACTTTTTATAATACGATCTTGTTCTTTCTTTGGCAAGGTTGCATGTTCAAAAAACACATATCCATCATGAACTTGGTCAAGTCTAATCTCATAGAAGTCTATAAAACTTAAAAGCCTTGTATTATAAAGTTTATTCATGGCTTCCTGATTAGAACTCACAAATAAATAGGGCTTATTAATCTCATCAAGTTTATCTTCGAAAGATCTTTTTAATACCGGAGTGGACTCCCACTTTTTATCATATAGCGAATCATTTGAATGAATCGTAGCTAAACTATAAACTTTTTCTCCTAGTTTCTCTTTAATATGATTCCCCATCGAAATAAATTCCTTCGCAATAGGTCTATTTATACTCGAATTATTATTCATTATATGAATATTGTCTGCCCAAACCACAATTTTTTCATCATTATTTCTATCCATATATGATAATAAATTATGTGCCATTTCCTTATCTCTGATGTTGAGATCTTTCGATATTAAATCAGTTGTTAGAATAGGATTGCTATTAATCTTTGCTTCACGAGCAGCTGAAAGTAGATTTTGGGTAAAAAGGTTCCAGTGAAAATTTGTATCTGTTTGTTCTAATTTATCAATTTTCTTGAGGATATCCTGCAATTGTTTTTCAAATTCATTAAATGAGATGTCATACTTTTCAAAAGAATAATCTTCTAAAATCCCTTCTATCACAATTCCCATTTCATCTTCACCTAGTTTTATAGGAATTTTTTTTTCCTCACAATAGTCAAAGAAATCATCAATAAAAGTCGAAGTATTTATTATTTGTGAATCAAAACCAATAACTTTTAATTGATTCTTTTGGATATAATTAACTAGTCTTTGAAATTCTTCATTATCTCCCCAAACTCCCCAAATTGCATTATTGAATATTTCAGGATTAAATCCGTTCTGATTCATTTTCCAAATATCGTACATGGGAGATTCCATCGCGATAGTATTAAAACTTAGTTCTTCATGCAAATACTCAATAATTCTAGCTTTCATTTCAAAGATATTTCCATACATATGGGTGTACTCACCAAGCATAACAACATCTTTGCCTTGTAATTCTTCTTCTAGAAAATGTAAGTCTGTATGTTCTTTAGATTCTGGAGGTAAAAGCTCAAAAGTTTTAATGTCTTGGGCATTTAAGAATATTGTAAATAATATTAAAATTGAAGTAAGGATTTTTCTCATGATTTGATTTTGATTAACTACTCTCTATTAAGTAAGACGTAAAAAATGTATAAAAGGTTGCTTCAGATTATATTTCTTTCTAAAAAAAAATGGCCTCACAACTCAAAATATTTTTATTAACACACATTTTTTTTACCCAAATATATTATTGAAAATACTCCTCATCTACAAACATCTTATCTAAAGACCAAAAGTTTTTCAAAGGTCACAAAAATAAAGGATGTCAAGTAATTTATATTTACAGAAATATCCATCCAAATTCCATCTTGCAAATTATTCAAAAAATCCCAACTCTAAAAGCACAGAAGGATAGCACGAAATAGTTTCCCGCAGCATCTGAACCCTCGCAAACTTTACACCCTACTTTTAATTACAAATTCTTTTTCGAATGTAAAAAAATGGAATACAATAAAAAACTTGCTAAATATTATTCTTTAACAAAATAATATTCTGAAAATCGATAAACTTTTGACTACATAACTGAAGTTGAAAATGTACGAGTAAGGATATTCGAACTCCCACCCTCGTTACAAAGAAACCTAAATCTTGTAATGTACGGTATAAACCACGCCCGATTTTTCGTTATTTGATAAATTTTTACAAGGTTAATTCCTAAGTAATTAATGTATTGACAGAAGCACTTTCAAAATAACAGAAAAATCTAATTCAAACCTTTTTCATTCAATATCTTTTGTAATTCAATCATATCCGAACTCAACTTTTCCTCCAGAACTCTCGCATAGATTTATGTAGTTGCAACTTTGGTATGACCCAATAACTTTGAGACGGTTTCTATTGGAACACCATTACTTAAAGTAACAGTAGTGGCAAAGGTTTGTCTAGCCATATGGAAGGTTAAGTTCTTTTTAATTCCCACCGCTGTAGCAATTTCTTTAAGATAAAGATTAACCTTCTCATTGGTTATAACGGGGAATAGTATTTTTGAAATTACTGACATTGGATGACCTTCGTATTTCTAAAGAAGTAACTTAGATTTAGTAAGCAGCGGAATTTTTACTTTTGTTTTGGTTTTTTGACGGTGTGTAATTACCCAATTATTTCCATCCATCCATCCATCCCAACCAATATTTTATCATCTTTCAAATTTCGAATGTCCGCGTAACACATGCCGGTATAGCAACTAAATAAGAATAGGTCTCTCACTCTTTCTAGGCGCTCAATTGGAAATTCATATGTTTCTATATTGCAAAGGTCGTTGACTGTTAAAAAATCACGCTCTTTTTTTTCAAATGTCATTTTCCACCTTCTGAAAGGGTCTTTATCCAACCATTCAAGATGATAAGCAAGCGTAACCATCTTACGAAGCCGTTGGATATGTTTCATTACCGTATCATGGCTCATCTCCCTATCATGACCTTTTGGGTAGTAAGCGTGAAGAAACCGCTCAAAATCGCACAGGAATTTGTAATCCAAGTGCTTTAGGTACACGTCGGTTGTTTTTCTTATCCCTTAAAAGATATTTTTTAATATAACCCTCGGTAACAGCAAAATTTCTAATAGAACCAGCAGCATGGGTATTTTCAATCTTTTTGGAATGATATCCTATAAGTTCCGATAAAGTTCTTGAGGTTTGATTGTCTCCACTATATAACCATTTGATTTTTTTGGGCATTTATCAGCTCATCATTGTATTTTAGATTCTGATAGATTTGGAAAAGTTGGGTACGAACTTCTTCGAGGTATTGATTGATTTGTTTTGCCTCGTTGGAATTTCCTCGAAGTCGCTGACTTTTTGCAACCCATAAATCGACGGATACTTTTCTTTTTAGACTCAAACTTTGCGTTTTCAATTCAACAGAATAGAGGTCAGTATATTAACACCTATCTTAGTGTTAGTAAATATATATAATTATGGATGTATTTAAGGGTCAAAATCTTCTAGAGTTCTCTGATCGGTTTAAAACAGATGAAGATTGCAAGAAATATTTAGCTTTAATGAAGTCAGAAATTCGATATAAATGTCTGAGATGTAATCACACTGCTTGTCAAGTTCGTACTGATTTTGCAAGGCAGTGCAACATCTGCGGGCATATAGAATCTGCTACTGCCAACACTCTTTTTCATAAAGTCAAGTTTGGAGTCAGAAAGGCATTTTTTATCTGTTTCGAAATGGCTACTAGCACTAAAAGTTTATCAGCAAGTTATATGGGTGTGCGTTATGGTGTGACTGAAAAAACTGCTCGACTATTTATGTTGAAAGTCAGAGAGGCAATGGCTTCTAGTGGAAAAAACCCTATGGAATGTGATGTTCACGTTCATTAGTTTGTCCTGGGCAGCCGAGAAATAGGAAAAACAGGAAGAAGCTATGATAGCAAGAAAAAGAAGGCGGTAACGGCCATTCAACTTACAAAGCAGGGTAAGGTAAAGAGGATGTATGCTATGAAAATAGATGATTTTTCAGCTCGATCATTGCACTATATTTTTGTCAATCATATTAGCAGGGAAGCAAGGGTCATAACAGATAAATGTAGAGGATATAGACCCATTTCAAAAGCTTATGACATAACACAGATTGAGAGTAACAGAGGATTGAATTTTAAAGCGCTCCATACCATGATACATCAAGTTAAATCTTGGATAAGAACGACCTATTCTTGGGTAAGTGATAATAATCTCAATAGATATTTCAGTGAATTTTGTTTTAGAATAAATCGATCCCAGAGTAAAGCAACTATATTCAATAATCTAATTGTCAAAATGGTGGAGGGAAACAAAATATATCAATCAGAATTAATAAGTAACTAACTACTGACCTCTAAACAATCATTTTTAAGTTTACCATTAATTATACCCTATTCACTAGCAAACACTATACATAAACTAAATCATATGAAAAGTAAAGTCAAGCATGATTCAGCAAATTAACTTAGCTATGTAAGTAATTATTTCAAAGTATTGGATTAAAGGGCATTAAGTAGACACAAAAAAATAGTGGGTAACTAAACACTAAATTACAAAATATTTAAAATAAATTTACCAGTAATTTTATTGACTATTTTTTATTACTGTTCACCTGAAGCTATGGATGAGGATCCATACTTTGAGGTTGAAAACACCTTAGGCACAGGAGAAGAAAACGAAAGAACTTATACGAGAACTAAAGATTAATTTTTCATTATTTAGACCAATAAAGCCTCATAGTATTGATATGGATTTTATTAGTTAAAATAAATTTATAACTTGAGTTTAGTTAGTTCGTCTATCAATTCTTTGAACTTTATTTTCATCTTGAATTAATACATTACTAATTTTAATGTATTTCACAAATTGTTTTTGGTTCTGTTTAAAATGTCAAAAAATTGTATATTACTTAAAAAATCAAAAAATGTGTAATTAATTTCATAACCAATAGTGAGTATATTTTTAAAAATTAATCATGTTTATATTTGGGTGTTATTAGTAATTTCGTCTTGTACAATATCTTGTGATGAACCAAAAGACAGGAATTTGTTTGCCAAGAAAGGCCAACTTTCAGTTATTGATAGTATAGATTTTTGGATTAACAAATCCCAAAATAAATTGACTCCCTTAGCTAAAAGAAAACAGTATCTTACTAAATCATATGAATCCTTAGATCTTCTTGATATTGATACATCTTATGTGAGAAAACTAAGTATTATCGCTTACAAAACACTCAAATTAGGAGATACTTCATTATTTAAGAAAAGAAATGAGAAGGCATTATACCTTTCAAAAAGTATAAAAGACACATTTGCGATAGGTGAAGTACACTGGAATTACGCAAGTTATTTTAGCAACCTTCAGAAATATGAAAGTGCTTATTATCATTTTTCAGTGGCCAATCAATGCTTTTATAAAAGCGGGCACTTGTATGAAGATGCAACTACAGAGTATGGGATGGCTTTTATAAAGGGCCGCTTTAAAGATTACTCTGGAAGTGAAATTTTAACTTTTAATGCAATTAAAAAATTTGAAAGACTTAATGAATTTAGATCATTGTATTCTGCTTATAATCATTTAGCGCTTTTGCAAAACGATATATTTGAGTTTGAGAAAGCGTTATTATATCACCAAAAGGCAATTAATTATCTTAAGGAACTTGACAACACTGAAAATTTATATCAAGCAAGTTTAAATAACTTAGGATTAACTTATTTTAAAATGAAAAATTATACCAAAGCCATTCACTATTTTGATGAAGTTTTGGTAGATTCTCTATTAAAAACTAAAAATCTAGGGCGTTACGCTAGAGTGATAGATAATAAGGCGTATTGTGAGTTTAAAAAAGGTGATACACTCAATGTTTTAAATAAGTTGAACGAAGCTCTTACTATACGAGATAGCCTGAATAATGAAGGAGGTGAAATCATTAGTATGCTCCACCTTTCAGATTATTATAAGTCTTCAAACAAAACAATTAAGGCCTTTAGTTATGCTAAAAAGGCAAATCAGCTGGCGAAAGAAATTAAGAATAGCAGAGACTATTTAGAATCGCTTGTCCTTCTTTCAGAAATTGACATTAAAAATGGTCAGGCTTATTTTAAGCAGTATGTTCAATTCAATGATAGTTTATTAGCTATAGAGCGTAAAACACAAAATAAATTCACAAGAATCGATTATGAAACAGAACAATATATTGAGGAAACCGAAAGGTTATCAGATCTAAATACTTTGATTTTAATATCAAGTTTTGGTTCTTTTACCATTCTATCTTTAATTTACTTTATCAAAATTCAAAGGAAGAGAAATACAAATTTATATTTGGAAGCAGAACAGCAAAAAGCTAACGAACAATTTTACATTTTGTCACTCAATCAAAAATCAAAATTAGAAAACGAAAAAGTAAACGAGAGAAATAGAATTTCAGAGGAGCTTCATGATGGCATTCTCGGAAAGCTATTTGGAACACGACTTAGCCTCAGTTTTTTAGAAATGGATTTGAAAAAAGAAGTGAAAACAAAATATGATTCTTTTTTAATTGAATTACAGGCTATCGAGAAAGAAATAAGAGAAGTCTCTCATAAATTAAATGAGGATTTCGATGATTCAAAAACCGATTTTATTGCTATGATTCAACAATTATTAAATCAAAAAAGGAATATAGGTGACTTTAAAACTGATTTAATTTATGATGACATCGATTGGCACACTATTGATGAATCCATTAAAGTAAACCTGTATAGAATCATTCAAGAAGCAATAAGTAACATAATAAAGCATTCAAAAGCTGATAACGTAATCATAGAATTTAAATTTTTAAACAATTTTTTGATTTTAAATATTATTGATAATGGAATTGGTTTAAGAAAAAAGGAAAAAAAGGAAGGCATTGGGATTAGGAACATTAAATCAAGAATAAATAAAATCGACGGTCTTTTTAAAATGACTTCAGATAAAAATGAGGGGGTAAAGATTCATATTAAAATTCCAATTAAATAATATGAAAACATTGTATTCAGCATTAATAATCGATGATCACCCCTTGATAGCAGAAGCTTATGAATCTGCCTTTAAAAAAGTCAGTGAATTAGATCCTAACATGACTTTTTCTATATTAAAATCATATGATTGCGACACTGCATTCGAGCAAATTAAAAAGTTTTCTAAAGGTGTTATTAAGCTAGATATTGTTATTCTAGATATAAAATTACCTCCTTCTAATGATGGTAAAATACTTTCTGGTGAAGATTTAGGAATTAAAATAAACCAAGTGTTACTTGATACAAAAATTATTGTTTCCACAACTTTAAATGATAATTATAGGGTTCATAATATTCTTAAAAGTATTGACCCAGACGGATTTTTAATAAAAAATGATATTAATGCTCAAGAGTTGGTTGATGCCATACGTTCAACTATAATAGATCCTCCATATTACAGCAAATCGGTAATTAAACTACTTCGTAAGCAAGTATCAACAGACTATTTATTAGACATAATCGACAGGAAACTCCTATATGAAATTTCTATAGGAACAAGAACGAAGGATCTTCCAGATATTTTGCCACTGTCTATAGCAGGGATAGAGAAAAGAAAACGCCAACTAAAACAAACCTTCAATACAGAAACGGATGAAGATAAGGAGCTAATAATGAAGGCTAAGGAAAAGGGTTTTTTATAGCAATTGTATTAGGGCAAATTTCATATTTTTTTTAAAAAAAATTTCAAATTAAAAAACTTCATAATTTGATAATAATCTTAATAGTAAGGTAAACCCTTACTTTTTGTAAGGTTCTAATTCTACAATAAGCGGAACTTTTCTATTAAATTTGCTTTATATATTAATATAATATTTTAAATTATTTTGAAAATCTATCTCTTATTTCGTCTTCTTTTTTTATTCATTTCTTTTGTTGTCAAATTAATATTACAGGAATTGTAGTTGACTTGAAAGTGTTAATTTAGTTGATAATAAAAACAACGTCCTAATACATATTTACCCTATACTGATAATTTTAATAGGGGTTATACGGATGTTAGCAAATATATTGAAAGAACATTTTGCAAGGAGTAAAGTTTTTACCGTTAACCAAGAAAAATGAAAAATCTAAAAAAGCTCGAAATCATTACGGCAGTATTATTATTTATTGGCGTTCTTTCGTGGCTATCTCAAAAATTCTTTTATATCGAGGCACTTAAAGGCCCTTATGGTTTGGGCGATTTCTCTTTGTTACTTGGCTTACTACTTTGGTGTAGATTTCTTTGGAAAAGAGGAAAAGAGGACAAGGAAACAGAAAAAACCAAATAAGCGCGTTTTCAAACAATTCTACGGACGGATTTAAAAAAGGAACGCAAGCAGAACGCAGATGGATTTTGAGCTAGTTTGTGCAAATGGACTTCACTCAAACTGAATTTTTAAAAACAAAATTCTTTGACCGACACAGGTATTGAATTAATTATATTGAGTAAAATAAGCGGTCGGAATTGAAAAGCGTTATGTAGACAGAATTCAAAATCTATGGGTAAATGATATTTAAAATTGTTTGTGGAAAAGTAGAATCGGAATGGTGGCCGAAAGTACATTTGCTAATCGAGTGGATGGCTCCGCCATTAATTGACGGAGTGCACCACTCACACCACCGTACATACGGGTCTCGTATACGGCGGTTCGCAATCCATCTTTCCAATCGCTCTTTACACCAATTAAAACTATTCCGTACTTTTTCAAAAGGCTACAGATTTTCTTGGGAATCGGTCACCCAATTAGCGAAAATCAATGCTCCCATTTTAATTTCCAGAAGGACTGCGTTCAGTCCTTCCCCACTTATGAGACCTATGCAGTTTTATGCACCTCGTTTCCCATGGGTACTATGACCTCGGCTGACTTCTCTACTTAACCAACTCGTGGTTATAGAGACCTCCCCAGGTAATTGCATCTTCTTTCACTCGATTCCTGCCATATCTACATTAATGCACTTTTGGTATTCTTTGGGCTTTACAATGATGTGGTTGCTTACCCGTGCATAAATGCCTCATATACGGTTTCTGTCCGTCAGTACCGAGTTTTGTAGTCCTGCTTCCTTCAGTCCCAACCTCACGGTTGGCAACCTTGCAACTTACTAATGGTTCAAGGCGTTACCCCTGCCCATAAGGGACTTGCACCCTCTAGATTAATACCATATCTTCGATATAGTAAAGACGCCCATGCTGGGCACACACAACGGCTATAACAAATAGGGCAGTAAGTGCAGTATTTAAAGGCTTGGGCGTGTTTGCTCCGAACGCCAAATCTTTTGATTTGGTTTTTTGAGAAATAAGATAAAAACAAAATACAAAAGCTTTGGCTAATGGCTTTGCGGAAAGGTTGTCGCTTATCACCTGTCCAACTTGTCATAGCCCAAACGTTGGCAACAAGCTAAAAAAATAAATATGGATTTGAAAAAAAAAACTATTCAACAATTAGAAACAAATCTGATTTTAATGAGAATAATAAGCATTGCTCTTTTTCTTGTTTTAATACTTAATATTGGAATTTCTATTTATGGAATTTCAAATAAAGATAATAGTTATAATTTCGGTAGTTATTTTGTGATTGTAACTGGTGCTTTTATTATTCTATTATTACTAATTGTTAATATAAAAAAAGTCAAAAAAGAGTTGAATACCAGACAAGAAAGCTAAATAAAATAGTCTAGAAAATAACACGGAAAACAAATTAAAGATACCTGATGAATTTTAAAGATATATTTCATTACATAAGTTATTTGCAATATCCGCTGCCCTTAGTGGCATTTTATTTTGCATTAAGTCCATATTTTGAAGGAGTTAAAAATTTACAAGAAAATCCTGACTTAATTTCAATTAACCTAAATTCTATGTTGATTTTTATGGGGGTCAAAACAGCAATCAATCGGAATTGGAAAAGTTTGCGGAAAAAAATCTTTAAAAATAACAGAAAATAATTATGAAAAAAAGTAAGATAGGAATACTCATTAGTGCCATTGGACTCTTTATTATGGGACTTAGTATTGGAAACACGTTAAGTAATGGAGAAAATAATTTAGGTTTTACTTTTGGAGGCTTATTTATTGTTTTTACTGGAGTTTTTATAGTAATATTCAATAACAAGAAAAAGTTGAAGTAAAAAACAACGAAATGCCAACACCGGATATAATTTATTGTTGGCTTTTCGCCTACTTACGAAAGTCCTCGCGGACTTTCTTGGTTTGGAATTATTTGCTAAATTAGTTGCTTAAAACACACAACAAACCATAGTGTGCCAAGAAGCAGTCACGGCAATAAAATGGCTGCATGCTGTAAGTAAGATGATGGTAGGTCCATCAGGGTCGTCGTATAGGCGATGGCTCTAAACCCCCTAAAGGTGCTGTTGTAAAGAGCCCCGAAGCCTCGGGGGTGCTGAGCGTTTAGGAGAATCCAATCCACGAGGTTGGCAGGTATGAATAAAGGAGTTGAACCCTTCGTCAAGCTCAGGATAAACTTCAGTGAACCATTGAAGAGGTGTCGAGAAGTAGGAACCTCCAGTCAAAAGCTTCAGAGTATGATACGGGGTGAAAAGTAATAGTAGTGATACTATTAATTGCAGAGATAACCTATTTATTTTCTGTAAAGTCCCGATATCTATCGGGATCATTCAGATGGCAAGAACTTTATTTGGGCTTATTTACGGAACTTGAGAACCTGATTATAAATGCAAAGGGAAATACTCAATAGGCACAGCCTAGAGATAGTCCCGATAGCAATCGGGAGAAGTTATAAGCAGAGGCGGACTCATTCGTAGTAGTGTTGATCCCGATAGCGATCGGGAGTGTAATGGAACTGGGGCAAAGGGATGAGCTAGTTAGATTTACGTTTTGCCAACTTGCAAAAGGATGAGCTTATATTTGTAAATTAAATTAGAAGAGCCATGTGAGGGGAGACTTTCAAGCACGTTTCTGTGAGAGGCTTGGGGTGAAATTCCCCTTGTCTACTCGACTACAACAACGTTGGCATTAATTATTGAAATCACAGAATTATGAAATTTCATAAAAGTAAAAAAACATTAAAATCATTATTATATTTCTTAACTGAAATTATTATAGTAACTATCGGAATATATATAGCAATACAATTAAATAATTGGAATCAAACTAAAAATAATAAAAACGAAGAAACAAATGCTCTTAAAAGAATTAAAGATGATTTAGAAGTTGAAAAAAATGTGTTAGATAACAGTTTGAAAGATATTAAAAAAAGTGAAAATTATTTAAAAAACATTATCAATAATTCAAAAAAAGAAGATTTAGATTCTCTTGATTTTTATATGTCAAAAACTTTTAAACATTATAAATTTAATCCTGAATATATCAACCTTAAACATAGTGGAAAATTAAATCTGATTACTAATGATAGTATTAGACACTTGATTGTTAGATTTTATGAAGGGTATTATGAATATTATCAAGAAATATCTAAAACTCATTCAGAATTTTTAAAAAATTATATACAAAAATATTCATATAATACATTTGAAATCGATACTGCTGGTTTAATTAACTCAAAAGCTGTGAAATTGAACGACCAAAAATTAAAAAATTTATTGATACTACAAAAGAACAATTATAATGGAATACAAAAAAATATAAATACTGAATTTTTGGAAGTATTAATAGTCAAAATAAGTAAAATATTAAAAAACTAATGCCAATAACTAGGCATATGGCTTGCCGATAGGCCAAAGCTATATGATTTGTTGACTGATCCGGGATTTTTAGATAAGGGGGAATTCGATGAGTTGGCAAGAACCTTACAAGAGGAGAAAGTTGTTTTTAGAGTGCTTTGTATACCTTTTCATTCAGTTGGTTATCTAAATTAAGATGTTTTTTAGGGAGATGATGCTTTTTTTGTGTGAGAATCTGCTGTTTTTTATCATTTTCCTTTAGTTTGGGCGTTATACCAATTTAAACCTATAATGTCGCAATAAATCATTTTACCGATACGAATTCGGCACAGGCTTTTTTCGCCTGCTTTTCATCAAAAATAATTACCGTAGCTAAGGCTATGCTAATTATTTTTAACTTCAATCAATCAAAAAATAATTCAATTTATTCATACGATATTATAAATTTAATTTGGTATTAGTAAGTCAAGGCCCTTTTTAGAACCGTTTTTTTTAATGTTTGTATTCCAGTATTTTATCCTTTATAATTTTTTTGTAATCCTTTGGTGGACCACGACTGTCAAAGGTAAAAAGTGTGATCAATGTTTCCTTTTTACAACTCAGACAACAGCGATGTAAGGACTTCTGTTGAGCGGCAAAGGTTATTATGTATGCCAAGTTTTTATCTCTTAATTGCAGTTATAATAGCGGTAACTTCTCTTTTTTCCAACTGCTGCTCAAAAACCCATAATGCCTTATTCGAGTAAAGCCTTTGGAAAGAATATGGAGTTGAAAACGCCGTATAAATTCTTTAGTGGAGAGTGTTAGTGTGGTTTTTTGCCCACCTTTTCTATAGTCTTTTAAACTAAATGTAATCCTCCTCTTTTCTTTATCAATCGACAAGATACGGTGGTTACTTATCGCTATTTTATTTGCCCCCTTACAAATTTAAATGGCCTTCAGGTGATAATTTGTAACGGGGTGAATGTACCTACCTAAATATTCAATCACATGTTCTGGTTTCCCAAAAGGAGATTTGGCATAAACCACCCACTCTTTTTTAAAATCTTTGGGTGCCAATAATTCTGATTTTCTAGTTGAACTAAAATAGACACCCAAACTTATAAGGCTACACTTACGGCTAATTCAAATAAAATAATAAAAAATCCAAGTATTGATTTGCCAAAATTAAAAGCATTAAGAAGAGCGCAAATCACTTCTTTAGATCGGGAATACAGACAAAATAGAAAAAGTCTTTCCGATGCTAAACATACCCTAACTGATATTTGGAATAAAGAGGGAAAGCCAGTATTCTTGCTCGTGAACAGATAGTGCTACCATTATTGACCATACAGCAGTTTGCGTTGAAGTGCATTCAAGAAACGGGTAGTGAAAATTCAAAATAGCGTCAGGTATATGAACAACTCGTAACTAGATCGCTATATGGAAATATTAACGCCAGCAGAAATTTTTATTAAACAATAGTTAATTCCGTGCAAAATCGATGTTGTAGGGTTCTTAAACGTCTCTAAAGAATCAAAAGTCTATCGCATCTTTATTTCAGAAATATTGATATCTTTTCGACTTACATGGATTTAAGGCTATTGGATTATTTAACTTGACTTTAAGGAAAAGCTAAATATAAGTGAGAGACCTATAAATCGAATTATTCAGATAAAGAAGATATTTCATAAACGTGCCACTTATCTTTTTGTAACAGCACTATTTCAAAAATAATAATTCCCAAAAAACAATAATCATGAGTCAACCGAAAACCGACCTTTTAAAACACACACCTACAGATCACAAAATTCACGATTTAATTAAAAACCGCTGGAGCCCACGCAAGTTTGCAGATACTCCGGTGAGCGACACAGATCTACAATCCCTATTTGAGGCCGGTCGATGGGCTGCTAGTTGCTTCAATTGGCAACCATGGAATATTGTATGGGGAGAGAAAGGAAGCGAGGCTTATGATCGCATTATGAATGTACTTGTAGAATTCAATCAAGGATGGGCAAAAAATGCTCCCGTGTTGATGTTGGGTGTTTTTGACAAGAAAACTCCAGAAGGGAAAGACAATTTTCATGCTTTACACGACTTAGGTCAGTTCGCAGCTAATATGACAATCCAAGCTCACAGCATGGGAATCGCAATGCATCAAATGGCGGGATTAAATAATGAAGACGCGCTTAAGGAATTCAAATTCCCAGATACATTTCATGTTGCTACGGCGATTGCTGTAGGATATTATGGGGGAGAAATAGAAGATCTACCAGAAGGTCTAGTAAGTGAGGAGAAAAAAGACCGTCAGCGTAAAAAGCAAGATGAATTTATTTTTAATGGCAATTACGTGAAACGAGCTGAAATTGATAAGGAGAATAGTTAGGAAAGTTTTTTAGGGAATGAGTGAAGACCGTATTCCCGTATAATCTCAATTATAAACACCTCCTTAGTTCCTAGGCCGTAATAATTTCGACACCATCCTCGTGATAATGATTCATTTCTGTTTTCATATCGCCCCTGAACTTAAAGAGTCGGGTTCCAATATCCCTTTTGAGTTCCCGCTCTCCTAGTATCTCAGATACAGTTCCTGTAGCTTGTCTTCGCCATATTTCGAACTGAAAGAGGCGGTCTTCGGCAGCTGCATAGCCTTGGGCAAAGAAAAGATCATGCTGATTTTTGGCATAAATATGATTGATGCCCCATTGGTCCCGAACAACTTCTACGGGTTCCTTGAGCCCCGCTAGACTCAGTTCATCTGAGGTTTTGGTCTGGGATTTTTTACAGGAAAATGCAAGTGCTAATAGGCTTAGGAGGACTAGTGATTTCATCATAGTTGGTATGTATTGGTGTTTAAAAGCACATGGGTCAATTTGACTTTTCGGTTAGTTGGAGGGTATTTTAAAAAGTGCTCCATTATGCTGATGTATGTCTGCTTAAAATTACCCTTTAATATTCATAATTGGAAATAGATTTTCATTTGTTTGGTTTTTGGTGTTCTTATTTGGATGGAAGGTCCCTTCGCCGCTGCATCAGATCGGCGCCTGTGCTCGGAATGGCGAGTTATTAAGAGAAAATAAAAGGCCTAAAAAAAAGCTAGGTATCTGCCAGACTTTATAGAAGTGATTTTAGTTTTGTTCGTTTACAAGGTTCGGTTGGGAACAAACAGTTTACTTTGTTACAAAAGATAATCTCTTAAAACCGTTCTGCTTTTTTCCTTCGTATTTCTCTGAATACCGTTTCCAAATCTCTTTTTGTTACGTCTCTGTGTGTCCTGGAAAAATAGAGAAAATCAATTTAAAAGCTCAAAGAATCAGTTTTACGAATTTATGAGTCTAGACTAGTAACGTTTCAAATTAAAATAGAAAAGAGATGTTTTTTAATTCAGTTCTTCTTGAGATGATCAAAACCCTAACTAGAGTAAATATCCCTATTGGAACTAAAATAACAGAAGTGATGTCCAAATATGAAAAACGTTTTCCAGATAAAATTTCAAGTCAAAAATTGAACGAAAAAATAAAATATATTGGAAAGATTGCGAAATTAAATGATCCAGTTAAAATTAAGTTTAAAAGAGGCAGGGAAGACGTTATAGAGGAAAAACCAAGGCATGAGGTGATAAGTATTCATACAGGGCGTAGAAGTTTTTGTACTAATGCTTTTTTAGACGGATTAGCCGTTTTATCCATCATGGATGTAACTGGTCATAAGTCTGAAAAGACCTTTCTTAAATATATAAAGGCTTCAACAAGAGATCGTTTAGATCAACTTTCAAAAACAGGAATATCTTAAGAATCGCTGATATATTTTCCAATGTCAGCTGCAATAATACAACCAACGGATTTACAAAAAGCTGTTGGTTGAATTATTGCAGTTTTTAAGATTAACAAAAAGTCTTTTGGATAATATATATGAAAGTGTTAGTTTAGATTAAGTTTAGAAAATTTCTACTTAAAATAGATATCCTATAATGAAGATTTGAATAGAGTTTATGAGCATGTTAGGCAACATTTTAAAAAAAACCATATGAGTTCAATTAAAGATCTAATATACTTCGACTATGATAAAGCTAAATCAATTAACAGTCAGTTGAGTGGTGGAATTATTAGCGAAATTACAAGAGCAATTGAAGAGGAAGGTGGTTTGAGTTCTGAAATTGGATTTGATATTAAGCTTTTAAAAGGCAAAATTGGTGGCTCTGATAAAGAACGTTCAATAAAAACTGAACGAATAGAACTTTATCACGAATTACTGAATGAAGTCGAAAATAAGCTTTCCGAGAAAAAAGTTTTGAAAGATTTGAATGTTTCCCTAACAGAAGATGGAAAAACTTACAACGACTTTTTGGATAATGTACCTAAATTCACTTATGTAAAAGCTACAGGATGGAGTTCTTTCGAGGACTTTGAACGATTTAAAAATATAATGTCAAATTTTAATGAAATTCAAAGATTAATATATGCTTCTGTTTTAGAAAATAGCCCAGAATTAATTCAACAAAAAAAAGAAATAAACGATTTAAAAAAAGGTCTTAAAAAAACAAACAATCATAAAGAGTTGGCTAAATTAAAAGCCATGGAAAAGAAATTTGACCAAACAATTGAGGAACAATCTGAAGCTAGTCTTTTAGACGAAACATTCGTTGAAAGAGTTAAAACTTTTTTAGACACATTTACCCCAAATAGATTAAATTTTAGATTAGCACCTTTTGACTTGTTTCCAGATTTCCAGATTCTGGCAAATTTAAAGAGTGAATACCTTGTAAACGGAGATTTCGAAAACGTTATATTCACTTATGGAAGTAGACCAAATATCAAACTGACTGTTATTGGAATTATAACCTCGTGTCCTGCTAAAGTTGATAATCGAGTAGATTTGAATGATGAATTCATTGGATATGAAGAAGATGAACTTTCAGAGGAAGTTGCTTATGACAAAATATTTAGGGGAGTATTTTCATCATTTGAAACTTTTGAAAAATTCTTTTTTGTCCCAAGTCATCCAAAGATAGCAATTAGTCCTATTGGAATTTATAGAGAAGTAATATTTAAATAAAAACATTAAGTAATATCTAAATCAGAATTGAACAATGGAAGTAATTAACCAACTAAAAGCATTAGATTTAAGTGAATATCCAATCGCTGAATTAGATAGGTTACTTAACAGTTTAGGTCCTCTTGGTATTATGCTCACGGATTATCATAATACTCCAGAAAATCAATATTCAAAAGAAATAGAGAGAGCAGTAAACAATACCAAAGAAGAACCCGAATTTGATAAGGTTTCCAGAATATCTTTCAAACCTGCAGAATATAATTCAAGCTATTTGAGAGCAAGCACACCAAAGAATACAATGTTTTATGGTTCGGTGATTTCGGAAGATGATTTTGATAAAGAGGAAATGAAATATCCTCGGATTGTTGGTTCTTCGGAGATTTCTAGTTTAATGAGAAATTCCGACGTAATTGAGGGTTGGAGTCGATTGACATTTGGAAATTGGGAAGTAATTGAAGATATTTCACTAGCAACGATCATTGACCCGACAATAGACTACCAGCATCCTTACTTAAATAATCTAAAAGATAAATATTTGGGTTTCTTAAAAGAAATGCCCGAAGATGTTAGAGAAAATACAGTTAAATGTCTAAAATTTTTGTCAAGTGAATTTTCTAAATATGTTTCTAATGGTAACAACCACGAATATTTAATATCAGCAAAGTTCTCGGAGATTTTTACAAAAACTTCGGTTTATGACGGAATTCTTTATCCAAGCGTACAATCCAAGGGCTATGGTTTATGTGTTGCCATTGATCCAAGAGCTATGAATAAATTAAAACTTACAAAAGTTTTGCAATGTAAACTTACCAAAGCTGTTGGAGCGGACGGAGAAAACAACTTTCAATTATCAAACGAAAAAAATTGTTTAGTTGAAGATGGAGCAGAGACTTTTGAATTAGAAGAAATTGAAAAATAAAAACGTTGCCTAACACGAGTATAAACACAATAGCGGATAAGTGCTTATCCAAAAGTAATTTTATAAATTTAAAGTCATTACTAAACTGACAATTAAGTGCGAAAATCCCACTACTGCGCTTATACCAAACGTTGTGCATAATTCCTCTTTTTTCCAAAAAAAATAATTACTTTAAGGTAACGTTTGTATCTTACTGGCTAGCCCATAGCAAGACCGATTTTTAATTGATGCCTTCAAAGCTCGTGCGCAATTCTGGTTGGAATGT
>Ga0307981_1001034_pt1 | contig 26347 bp, 20 predicted proteins | sample OrgLakmetagen987_FD_201849 | JGI IMG/M metagenome (GOLD analysis project Ga0307981, IMG submission 201849) | Saline water microbial communities from Organic Lake, Antarctica - #987 | ecosystem: Environmental > Aquatic > Non-marine Saline and Alkaline > Saline | place: Antarctica: Organic Lake... | reverse complement strand
TAAAATATGTTGCGAGATGTCGATGGTCATATACCTGCCCTATGTAAAGTTGTCAGAAACCTAACATATCAACAGGTTACTTGATGGTCGGCAGCTTTTCTTACTCAACAAAGCGGAGAAGAGCCAACATCGCCAACATGATTGCTGCCGCTATGGCGGATATCAGAAATGGTGCCGGTCTCCACCATCCCCAAAGCATGATCCCAAGCACCGGCCCGACCGTCCATCCAAGGGCCGAATAGAACATGCGCAGCGTCTCGCATTTTCCCAGCTCGATCCTGGCGATGTAGTCTAGAACATAGGCATTGAAGCAGACGAAAGTGATCACGGTCGCGAGAGAGTTCAACGCGAGGGAAATCACAGTTATCTCCGGCGTGCCAATGACCGCAAGGCAGGATCCGACGACAAACCCGCTCGCCCCCACGGCATACATCCATCGCCGGGGAATGGTGCGGATCAGGTAGGGCACCAGCAGTCCTGTTATGAGCGAGACGATACCGATTGCGAAGTACACGGCGCTTACCAACGAGGCGTCTTGAAGTGCGTCGAAGAGGGCCACGGGAAAGACCGAAATCAGCATTCCACGGGTGATGGCCTCAAACCCGGCGAGCGTCGCAAACCCGCGAACGCCGGGTGCGGGTGCATGACGTAGCCATTCGGGAATTCGGCGCTCAAACATGGTTCGGACTTTTCCGGGGTAAAAGCCTTATCATTGAGCATTAAAATTATCGGTCTGCTCGGTATGCGACACCCTTAGAGGATTGCGACATTGGTCTTTCCCCGCTTACGTTCCGGTCTCTGAACTTTTTCAGGCAGTTTTTTGATCTAAGGCCAACCCTTAAAGGTTTCTGGCCGCCGCTGGCCCCGCGCCCGTATGAAGGATAAAACCATGATGGATGGCTATGGTATGGCGTCGGCCGGGGCTGGCTAATTCCGATCGTGGTGCGGGTAGTCATGGCAATCGCCGCCTTGGTCTAGTACCTGCGCAAGTGAAACTCCTTAGGAGAGCCGATATGGATCACACGATCAACCGGGCCAGCAGCTATACACTCTTTGAAGCGAGGGGCACGCGTATCCGCAAGGCACTTGCCGACAAGGGTTTTGGAAGTCTGACCGACGCCAACGTTAAAGCGACACGGAAAAAGAAGCGGGACGAAGGGATGTCGCCTTATCTTATTCTGGGGGCCTGCACTCCAAAAATGGCGTTTAAGGCGATAGGTACAGAGCCGCGGGTGGGGGCTCTGCTGCCGTGCAATGTGATCCTGCGCAAAGGTGATGGCAGTGTCGACGTCAGCGCAGCTGACCCAGCGGCGTCGATCCAGTTCATCGACAATGCGGAGATGGTCAAAGCTGCCGCTCAGCTGCGTGAGCTTCGGAAGAAAACGGTCGAGATTATTTGAAATGCGACTACGCACTGGCATCCTTGTAACAGTCGCAGCAATCGGGGTGGCCGTGCTTGCCGTCTGGTGGTTCATGCCATCCGCCCTTGCTGACGCCAAAAGCCTTCTGGAGCCTGAAAGGCTCAAGGCGCTCGTGGCGCAGGCTGGCTTGTGGGGGCCGTTGATGATCATCGGCCTGATGATCATCGCGGTCGTCGCCAGTCCCATTCCCAGTGCGCCCATCGCCATGGTGGCGGGTGCTGCCTACGGCCATCTTTGGGGCACGGTCCAGGTCGTCATCGGCGCGGAACTTGGCGCTTTGATTGCTTTTGGCCTTGCACGGGTGCTTGGCCGCGATGCTTTGCTCAAGGTATTCGGTGAAAAGGTCGATGCCGGGCTTTTGGGGTCTCAGAACGCGCTCACGTGGACGGTATTTGCCAGCCGCCTGATGCCTTTCGTGTCTTTCGATATGATCAGCTATGCGGCGGGTCTTAGCTGCCTGCGGGTTTGGCGTTTTGCAGTGGCAACACTCGCCGGTATCGTGCCTGCAAGCTTTCTTCTTACCCATTTTGGGATGGTCGCCGTTAAAGGAGATATGGGGATCGCCACATGGGCCATGCTCGGCCTTGGGCTGATTACCGGATTGCCCCTGATTTGGTTCATGACCAAGCGGAAGCCCAAGAAGGACAATTGATTGCGGAAGTCTGCAACACAACTGGCCCTGTCCTTAATGGCCAGCCGTTATTCCGTTGGAAAAGCATGGGTTCTTTCGGCCTGAACGCGTTGGGCATGTTCGGGCCAGGTCGAGCGGATATAGGCAAGGATATCCATGATCTCGGCGTCTGAAAGAACGTCACCAAACGCAGGCATGCCGCTTTTGAAGCCGGTCACACCGCGCGCGTTCAGTGCTGCCTGCCCACCATAGCGCGTATACTCAAGCAGCAACGGCGTATCGTGATGCCAAGTGTGCCCGGACCCGTCATGAGGTGGCGCGGGCAAGACACCATCGGGCCCGGGCGTGCGCCAGTCAGGCTGCCCCTCAAGTTCGGCACCGTGGCACGACGCGCAATTTTCAGCGTATAGTTTGATCCCGCGCTCAAGATCACGGCCATCAAACGCATCATCGGCCATTGCCGTGACCGGCCCAAGCATCAGCAAGGCCACCAAAGCGCTTTTGCCAAGGCTTGTGCCGGTTTGGGAGCGGCCGGGCGTTGGAAAAGCTCGATCTTTCAGGCCTTTAGGAATTGCACCACTGTTTTTCATGTCGTTCGCCATTTTGACTGACCTCGGTTTATGGTGGCACTGCCAAGACACGCAGCCCGCAGGGAATTGATAGCGCTAGGGAAACCGCGTTCAAGGATGGTAACGCAACTGCGCAAGCCATCGCCAGTCCGTCCTACAGTTTTTCACCGCGCAAGCGAAGCGCATTGGTGATGACGGATACCGAAGACAAGCTCATCGCAGCCGCCGCAACGATGGGTGATAATAGAAGTCCGAAAAACGGGTACAGAACGCCAGCGGCCAATGGCACACCCGCGCTGTTATAGACGAAGGCGAAAAACAGGTTTTGACGAATGTTGCGCATCGTGGCTTCTGCCAACCGCCGCGCACGGACGATCCCGCCAAGATCACCTTTGACCAGAGTGATGCCCGCACTTTCCACAGCCACATCCGCCCCGGTGCCCATGGCAATGCCTACATCCGCTTCGGCCAGTGCGGGCGCGTCATTGACACCGTCACCGGCCATGGCAACAGAAAGGCCTTCGCCTTTCAGTTTCTTGACCAACGCATTTTTGTCTTCGGGGCTGACTTCGGCGTGGATCTCGTCAATCTCAAGCGTTTTGCCGACAGCCTCTGCGGTAGCCTTGGCATCACCCGTTGCCATGATGATGCGCAACCCAAGTTTGTGCAGTGCGCGAATGGCGTCTGGGGTGGTTTGCTTGATCCGGTCTGCCACTGCGATCAGGCCCGCCGGTTTGCCGCCAGCGGCCACAAACATCGCCGTCTTGCCTTCAGCCTGAAGCGCTTTGGCACGGTCGGCAAAAGCACCCATATCGACGCCAAGATCCTGCATCAGCGCAGCATTACCCAAGGCGATCTGACGGCCAGCGACGGTGCCCGTGACACCCTTGCCTGTGATGGCCTCGAAATCCGAACTGTCTTGCTTTGGTGCCTCTCTCTCCTCCGCTCCGGCGACAATCGCCTCGGCCAGTGGATGTTCTGAACCGCGCTCAAGCGCAGCGGCGAGCGACAACAGTTCGGCTTCGTCAAAACCCTCTGCCGGTTCTGCGTCGGTCAGGGTTGGCTTGCCTTCGGTCAGGGTGCCGGTCTTGTCGACGATAAGAACATCAACCTTTGCAAAGCGTTCCAGCGCCTCCGCGTCGCGGATCAAAACCCCTGCACTTGCACCGCGTCCGGTCGCCACCATGATTGACATCGGAGTGGCAAGCCCAAGCGCGCAGGGGCAAGCGATGATCAGGACCGAAACTGCCGCGACAAAGGCGTAAGACAGTGCCGGTGCCGGACCAAAGATCGCCCAGGCGGCAAAGGCCAGCAGCGACACCGCCACCACGGCAGGAACGAAATAACCGGCGACCTTATCCGCCATCGCCTGGATCGGTGCGCGGGACCGCTGGGCTTTGGCGACCATTTCGACGATGCGGTTCAGTGTGGTGTCGGCACCGACATTCTGCGCCTTCATCATAAAGCTGCCTGTTTTGTTGAGCGTCCCGCCAGTGACATCCTCACCCTCGACCTTCTCAACCGGTAGCGGTTCGCCCGAGATCATGCTCTCATCGACCGAAGACCGCCCTTCGGTCACGACACCATCAACGGGAACACTTTCGCCGGGCCGGACCCGCAGGATATCACCCGTGCGTAAATCTTCGAGCGGCACATCCTTTTCGGTCCCATCAGACTCGACCCTTCTGGCCGTCTTGGGGGCAAGGTCCATCAACGCGCGTATCGCATCGCCTGTGCGTTCCCGCGCTGCCAGTTCCATGACCTGTCCCATCAGGACCAGTACAAGAATGACCGCGGCGGCTTCAAAATAAACGGGTGCCATGCCCATGCCGTCCCGCATCGTGTCTGGTAACAGCTGGGGTGCAATCATTGACAGGACAGAAAACAGATAGGCGGCCCCGGTCCCGAGTGCGATCAGCGTCCACATATTGGGGCTGCGATTTAAGACGGACGACCAGCCGCGTTTGAAAAACGGCCAGCAAACCAACACGACCGGCGTGGCCAGGGCAAATTGAACCCAGCCAAAGGCAGCGTGCCCGATCCAATCGGCAAAGGGGATGCCGACATGGCTTCCCATCTCAAGCACGAACACGGCCAGCGCCAATGGCGCGGTGATCCAAAGGCGACGTTTGAAATCTACATACTCCGGGTTCGGCCCTGCGTCAGCCGAAGGCGTCATCGGTTCAAGCGCCATGCCGCATTTCGGGCAGTCGCCCGGCGCATCCTCAATGATTTCAGGGTGCATCGGGCACGTATACTGAGTGCCTGCTGGCATCGGTTCTGACGCTGGCTGGTCGCCAAGATAGGCATCAGGCTCTGCGTCGAATTTCGATTGGCAACTGGGTGAGCAGAAATAGAAACGCTGGCCTTCGTGCTTGGACATATGCGCCGCTGTGGCACGCTCGACTGTCATGCCGCAGACGGGATCTTTGGCAGTGCGATAGGCGTCTGGGTCGGCCCTGAATTTTTGCCGGCAACTGTCCGAGCAGAAATAATAGGTATGGCCGTCATGGTCAGCTGTCGGCTTGCCGGCATCGGGGTCCACGGTCATACCGCAAACAGGATCGCGGATAACATCTGACACGTTTTTGTCTTTCGCGGAATGGTCTGGATCCGTTGCAGTCATTGCTGCGTCCTTTCGCGGTATGAGGTTCCAATTCGCCGGGAAAGATACACCGCGACATCTGGAACCATTGGTGCGAGGGGCGGCTCCGATGATGGCGTGTTTCGGACCAAATAGGAAGAACCTAAGCGCATGGTCGGGCCGTCGAACATAACGAGGCAGCCATCAAGAGGTCTCAAAACATTGGTCCCAAGTCGGGGCGCTGGCGATCCGCCATCGCCCCGAGGCATTTATTTCAACGTTTCGGTAGCCTAGAATACCGATCGCGCGATCCGGATCAGTTGAAGCGTTTCGAACGCATCATTTTCAAGCGCCAACACCTCGCCGTTCAGCACGGAATAGCTGTAGCCATGCTCCAACGGCGGAAGGCGGTACGTTTGCATCAATTCAGCTTGCGTGAGGGCAGCGGTTGGCGCGATCTGCACACCATTGCCCAAAAGCGGAACCCTCGCCATATCGTTGATCTGGGCGAGTGTTGCATAGTTTCGGTCCTCTAGCCGCACAGGCATGCCATCAATCAAGGCATATTGCTGCCCCTGTGGCGCAGGTGAAAGGTTATACAGCCGGGCAACCTGATCGGAATTCAACAAGAACGTTGAATCGTCGATCTGCATACCATCGCGCAACTCGATATTGTTGGAACTCAGGTAGCGGTCACGGCGATCCTGATAGACTTGTTCAAGTTTGTCGTCGTCGTAGGATACCCATTCATCATAGGTAACACCGTCGTCCACCAGACCGGGCGGCACGCAAGGCGGGTCCTTTTTGGCAAGGCCGGGCGGGCAGTTGCGATAGGTGAGCAGGCGGTCGTCTTCAACATTTTGCAAGTTCACATCTTGCCCCAGCAGCGCCAAAGGGACCGCAGAAAGCAAAGTCGTCATATCGCGATTCTGTGGGGCGGTTGTGGTCATCAAACGCTCAGACTGGATGACGCGATCCTCGCTGGACCGCTTGGTCTGCTTCGCGAAATTCGCGTCGTTGCGCTGGTCCTTCGCCTGCTTCTGAAGGTCTTTGCGTTCGTTCTTTTCAGCCTTCTTCAAATCCTTCGGCGGTCGATTTTCAACCTTGGCTTCGTTCTTCTTACCCTTGGGTTTCTTGTCGTTTTTGCCGTTTCCCTTGATCTTGTCTTTTTCCTTGTCGTTCTTGACGCGGATGACATCACTGCCAAAGTCGATGGCATCGAAACCCGTGTCACCCAGAACCGAGATTGAAGGTGTCATCTGGGTTGAGGCGAAGGAAGGGGTGATCATCGCGACCGATAGGGCGGTGGCAAGTAAAATACTTTTACGGGGCATTGGTGGGCTCTCCTGTACGTGAGACACGCAAATTCTATGAAGCTGAAAGAACGCACTTGAAAAGAAGTGGTTCGCCGAGTTGTCGGTTCTTACAAGAGAAACTCTGGCCGATAGTGAAGGTTCCAGCAGCCTGAAAGGGCAGGCGAACCCTCGCCGATTTTGCCAGATGGCAACCGCTCCTGCTGATCATCTGCAATACCATTGCCATCCGTCTCACGGATGAAGCCACCTGTCACAAATCGCAGCGCCATAGGGATCTTGCGCTGCGCAGTCTTATGCCTCAGGCATTTCTTGTCCGCGGTCCCGGCGTCCGGGAAACGATCCGGCCCGCATTCATCTCGACAATCTGGTCGGCGAGTTCGAGCATGGGCAGGCGGTGGCCGATCATCACGATGGTAAGCTCTCCATGCAGTCCTGCAAGCGCGTCGTGAATGCGCGCCTCGTTTTCGACGTCAAGCGCGCTTGTCGCCTCATCCAGCACCAACATCGGTACTTTGCGCAACAAAGCGCGTGCAATGGCAAGGCGCTGACGTTCGCCGCCTGACAGCAAGGCCCCGCCATCGCCAACGATCGTGTCCAATCCGTTTGGCAGATCATGGACAAACTCCGCCGCCGAGCGTGCCAGCGCCGTGTGGATTTCCGCATCCGTCGCTTCGGGCGCGCCCCATAACAAATTGCGTCTTACGGTGTCGTGATAGAGCGTCACATCCTGCGGGATATAGGCAACAGACCGCATCCAGTTGCGCTGCTGTTCGGGGCCAATCACCATATCATCCACCCTGAGTGTTCCTGTATCAGGACCAAGAAGGCCCACAAGAATATCGGCAAGCGTGGATTTACCGGCCCCTGAGGCTCCGATGATCGCTGTCGTCGCGCGCGCGGGAATGACCAAGGATACATCTTTGACAGAGGGTTCGGGACGGCTGTCATAGGCCAGCGTGACATGATCAAGGCGCACCGCATCGTGGATATCGCGGAAGGGTTCGGACGTTCCGATCGGGCGGTCTGCGGCGAGTAGGCTTTCGTCAAGGAATTGCTGAACGTGGTCGATAAGGGGCGCGGTGTGAAGCCATTGGTTGACCGATTGTTGCACCGCCATAAGGCCGGGCAACATCCGTGAGAAGGCAAAGACCAGCGCGATCAGAACCGGCATGTCCACTTTCAGCCAATAGACCCCAGCCATCACATAAACGCCCAGCAAGGCCGCCCCGAGAAACTGCCAAAAGGCCCGCGCCAAGGCGTTTGAGGAATTGAAGGTCAGTTGCGTCTTACGCACTGATGCCATCGTATCATGAAGATCGGTCAGATGCCGTTCTTCGGTGCCGAGGATCTTGGCCAGTTTTAGCCCCCAAAGGCTGCGTTCGACAGTCGCCATGAGTGATTTGTTGGCAGTCAGCAGATCCGATCCCAGCAAAACCGCGCGCCGCCGGACCCGGTACAGCGACAGATAGATCACCATGCCCGTTGCCAAGGTGAGGGCTGACATGGCGGGAGAAATCGCAAAGGCCGCGATCATATACGCAGCCAGCCCGACCGTCGTCGCGACAAGGGACACCAGCGCCTGTATGCCGCCGCCGATCCGACTGATTTCCAAGGTCACCAATGCGGCGTGATCAGACCGTTTCCGGTTTACCAGCCAGTGCCAGCGGGCCTCCATCAGGCCGCGAAGGCAGGTAAGGCGCAGTTTGTCGATGGCCAGTGCATGTACCGAAAACGCCAATCGATCCCGCATCACCTGCAAGGCAGACCGCACACCGACAAGCACCACAAACAAGGATACCAACGTGCCAAGGTTCAAAGGCAAACCCAGCCAAGCGGTCCCGCGCGCCATCACCTGAGAGATCATGCTCTGTGATGTTCCTTGTGACAGCAGTTCCAGTATGGGAACCAGCAAGACCAAGCCGACCCCTTCGGTCAGGCTCATAGCGACCATCGCCCCCCCAAGTGCGATCAGACGGGGCAGGGGAACTTGGCGCAGTACCAGCCCGCTTTGCATCAGCATTTTCATGTGACAGCTTCAAAGGTGCGGGCGAACTCATGCCGTGGGGTGGCCTGACTTCCCTTGGGGATATAGGTCAGCGAAACGACATCGTGTGCATAAGGACGCATCCAGTGGGCAAGCCATACTGGAACCAAGGGGGGATTGATTATGCCGCGGCACAGGACAGGCAAGGAAAAAGGGACTGTAAGCAAGCGTATCGGCCTCGAATAGGACCAGAGATTTGAATATCTGTATTGTGATACGCCAGCGGACTGAAAGCAAACGCATTCACCCCTCGTGTTCATCGCCGCGTCGTCAGCGCAATGCTAAAGCGCGCGCAAAAGCAGCCCGGTCGCCAACACTGCCACCACGCCGCCCGCTGCGATTTCCACCATGGCACCCAACAAGACCGCGCGGCCAGAGGTGACGACCCCAGCCAGCATGCCACTGCGCAAGATACCTGCGCCCAGACCCGCTGCAATCGTGATCACCGCCGTTCCCAAAGCCATCGCAACCGCGCCAGCAACCCCAAGCATGGCGATGCCCATTTGCCAGGTGATGATCAGAACAAACAGCGCGCCGGTGCAGGGGCGCACGGCGATGCTTGCGATCAAAGCAAGGGTTTCGCGCAGCGTCGTCGCATTTTGAATGTCGGCAAGCGTCGGCCCGTGCGCGTGGCCGCAGCTTTCGCAAACGGATGCTTCATGGGCGTGTTGCGGGGTGGGCCGCAAATGGCGCAGCCCGCGCCAGACCAGCCAAAGCCCGACCAGCGCAATCGCACCGTAGCTGACTGCGGCCATGACTGTCTCGGTCAAGCCGATCATGGTGTCGCGCCCAAGATCAAGCAAGGTGACACCAGCATACACCAGCGCAATCGCCGTCAGGGCCTGCCCGAGCGAGGACGCCAACGCAATCAGGGCCAGCTTGCGCTTTGACACGGCCTTTGCCATGCCATAGCCGCCGATCAGCACTTTGCCGTGCCCCGGTCCGGCGGCGTGAACCACCCCGTAGGCAAAGCAAGCTGAAAGCAGCGTCATGACGGCCCCGGTCTGATTTGCCCGTGCAGCACGCAAGGCACCGGCGATGGTGTTTTGAAAGGCCCGTTGCTGACCCGCTGCCCAATAGGCGATGCGCTCAAAACCGCCGGTCCACCATAGCGCAATCAGGCCAAGCAGAACGGCAAGGGCCGCCAGCGCTACGAGCCGCCGCATGTAACAATCACAGTGCTGGCCATCTGCGCACCGATTTCAGGCAATCCGGCATCAGACGGGTCCATCTGGGGGTCGAGCATCGCAAGCTCCTGCTGCAATGCCATCAATCCTGCCGACACGTCCGGGACTTGCACCTCAGTTTTGCAGGCAACGTCCCCGATCACGTCAACAGGCCGCGTGATCTCGTAGGCGGTATAATAGGTCGCATCATAGGGTTTGATCGCTGCGGTTTCACCGGGGGCCAAGGGCTGTTCGAGCGCCCTTAGATGGGTGGTGGTAATGCGCCCGTTGCCAAAGCTCGCGGTAGGCTCTTGCGGCCCTGACAGCGCAACAAGGCCGTCCTTGTTTTCAATCACAAGATCGCCGTTAAACCCGTCGATCCATTGCATGTCAAAACCGGTAAGCTTTGCAATCTCGTCCGGGGTCAGCACGCCGTCCCCATCAGGGTCCAGCGCCATGTCTTCGGTGATCAAAAGCGAATAGAGGTCATCGTATTCCCAAATGACGCGCACATGGGTCAACTGGCCGCTTTCGTCCACGATCAGTTCGAGGCCGGTATCGATGAATACATGCGGGTGTGCGACCACCGTTGTGGCAGTCGATAAACCCAGGAGGAGTGGCATTAAAAACTTCATGAAAGTTCAATAGCGTTCGTTTTGCAGCACGGCAATTGCCCGCATCGGCTATCGGCAGCCGTTGGCCTATTTGGGCGGCATCTTGCCCCTTCGGTTTTGCAAGGCCGCTTGGCAAGGGGCGCGGTTTGGGCTTGCTGCGCTGACGGTGTCAGACCTTGGGGGCCTGCGTCATGTCATGCATCTTTCAAAGGCAGATCAAGGAAAAACCGCACCATTTCGGCGCTCGCATCGGGGCCGGTTGGGGCGGTATATGAACCGGCCTTGTTGCCGCCTGACCACGCATGCCCAAGACCCGTGATCGTCCAATGTTCCACTACCGCACTACCTGACGGCGAAAGCGCCGTGCTTCGGGTGAATTTCCGCCCCGCCGTCATGCCGTCCTCAAGCATTTGCGGGCCGGGGACGGCGGCGTCGTCCGCGATGCGCTGGCCATTTCTGGCATGGACTGTCTGGTCGGCGTCACCATGAAAGATGATCGTCGGGTGAGGCACCGCATTTGTCGAGGACGGCCCCGTGGCACCCATCGTCGCAAAGGCAGAGCGCATGTCGTGGGCCGACTTGTAGGGCAGGCCGGAATGCGCCCCGACTGCGGCAAACGTCTCGGGATAGGTGCGCCCCATGATCACCGCCATGGCGGCCCCCGCAGACAGCCCTGCAACAAAGCTGCGCCCTTCAGGTACATCGTGGGTGCGCTGTATCTGGCGGACAAGCCCGGCCAAAATGGCAGGCTCGCCCGCGTCGCGCATCTGGTCGGCGGGGGTGAACCAGTTCCAGCATGATTGCATGTTCGCCCTGCGTGATTGCGCCGGATAGACCACGATAAGCCCGTGCGCATCAGCAAGCTGGTTCATGCCTGTGCCCTTTGCAAAATCGATGGGCGTTTGGGTGCAGCCGTGCAACATCAGGATCAATCCTGCAGGCTGCGCCCCCTTTAGATCAGGGATATAAAGGTGGTATGCGCGGCTGCCTGCTGCACAGGTAAATTTGCCGCTGTCAAAGCGGGCACCATGCGGCAAATCAGGTTCTGTGGCGTCCGCCCCGCGCGCTGCGGGCGTGTTCGACCTTGCCGCAAGTCCGGCAAGCGTGCTGCGCAAGCCGCGCCCGATTTTGGATCGGTGCAGTGTCGCGGGGTTGTCTTCCAGTGGCGCATTGTGCTTGGGCAAACCCGCCGCACCAAGCGTCGCTTGGATGATTTCCGTCGCATCTGACGGATTTCCCGCGCGCACTAGCTGGGTGGCCCGGCGCATGGCCGATGCAAAGTCATTTTTCATTTCACTGTCCTTAATGGGAGTATGTCAGGGCTAGCTGATACGCGTGCCAAGGGCTTTCTTGACCTCGGCACTGGCTTGCAATGCGCCCAGCACGTTGATCGATCCGATGGTTTCCAGCGCCAGTTCGGGCGTTACGTCGCTGGCGATACGGGCAAGCCCGACGACCTTGATGTGCAATATTTCATTTGCCTCCCTCACAGCCGTCAGATCTGCGAGGCTGTAGTCGCGCAGACCCAGTTCCATCGTGTGCCGCTCGATTGACTGGGCAACCGTAGCGGATTGGCGGTCCAACTGGTTGCGGATGGCGGTCCGGATGAAATCACTTCGGTTGGAATAGAACCCCTCGTGGACCAGCAGGTCTATTCTGCCAAGATCAACAAAACCAAGGTTGATCGTGATCTTTTCGTTTTCAGGCATCTTGTCCCGAAGCTGTCTGACGTTGCTCATCTCGATTCTCCATCCATATGGATGTTATATGGATGTTTTATGGCTGGTTGCAACAGATGATTTTGTTTTCCACAGCGACGGGCATCAAAGCGGCAGGGTCCTTGATGCAGGGTTGTCGCCGTTGAAGCGATAGACGGTAAGGCAAATTCGAATTAGGGAGGGATGAAGTTTAAACAATGCTGACCGATCGACGGTCACAAAAGACACTAAAGGACCACATGATGCCCCTGCAAATTGACAGCTCCCGATTCACCAATCTGGATGTTAAAGACCATGATGACGGGGTCTGGGTTGTCACTTTGAACCGCGCCACAAAGCGCAATGCGCTGGACATCGCCACCATCGAAGAACTGGTTGATTTCTTTTCGGTCGCACCGCGTGCCGGAGTTCGGGCGGTCGTTCTGGCTGGGGCGGGGGATCACTTTTGTGCGGGTCTTGATCTGATCGAACACCACGATGAAGACCGCAGCCCTGCGGATTTCATGCATGTCTGTCTGCGCTGGCACGAGGCGTTCAACAAGATGGAATACGGCGGGGTGCCGATCATTGCAGCCTTGCAGGGCGCTGTTGTTGGCGGTGGGCTTGAGCTTGCCAGCTCGGCCCATGTGCGCGTGATGAACGAGACGACGTATTTTGCCTTGCCCGAAGGCCAGCGTGGTCTTTTCACAGGCGGAGGTGCCACAATCCGCGTGACCGATCTGGTGGGCAAGTCACGCATGATCGATATGATGCTGACCGGTCGCGTCTATCAGGGCCAAGAGGCGATGGATGTGGGGCTGGCGCAATATTGCGTCGAAGGGTCCACCTATGATGCGGCGATGGAACTGGCGCGCAAGACCGCCCGGAACCTGCCCCTGTCAAATTTCGCGATATGTTCGGCTGTCAGCCACATGCAGAATATGTCGGCAATGGATGCCGCCTATGCCGAGGCTGTGGTGGCGGGCGTGGTCAACACCCAGCCTGATGCGCGCGCCCGGCTTGCAGCGTTTGCAGATAAAAGCGGCGCGCGGGTGCGGCGCAACAGTTAAGGACAACCCTCGTCAGCCCTACCGTACGCGGGCATACGGAATGCCCGGCAATAGGGATTCGCTGGTTTTTGTTGCAGCCTCGAAAAACCTGAATGACGGGTTAATGGACCTGTGCCGGACCAGAAACCGGCGGCTCGCGCTCTTGTGATATGTCTACGCTGCGATGCAGAATTGGGCGTTTTTGCATCGTGATGCCAGTTTAATGGGCGCTTTTACCCAAGCTGACCCTGCGTGATCTCATTTGGCTGGCTAGTTTGTTCTGAACCTTCACATATCCAGCACATGCCGAGAAAGGCAAAATCGCCGCACGGTGGGCTATCCTGGCAGATACCTCCCCCCGCGCGACGACAACAACATGACTGCTGTGATCCCTAGATATAATGTTCAGGGCTTTCGCGAAAGTGCATTTCACGCACCAAAGCGCACAGCAAAAACAGGGGATACAATATGAAGTATTTGAATAAATTTGCTGTTTGCGCGACAGCGGCCCTTCTGGGCTCTACGTCCATTGCGATGGCACAAGACTGCGCTGATCCGATCAAAGTGGGCGTGCTGCACTCGCTGTCCGGCACCATGGCGATTTCCGAGACGACGCTGAAAGACACCATGCTGATGCTGGTGGATGCGCAGAACAAAAAGGGCGGCCTGTTGGGCTGCCAGATCGAAGCGGTCGTTGTCGATCCGGCCTCTGATTGGCCTTTGTTTGCGGAAAAAGGCCGCGAGCTGCTGACCGTCAACGAAGTCGATGTGATCTTTGGATCTTGGACATCCGTGTCGCGCAAATCCGTTTTGCCGGTGTTGGAAGAGCTGAACGGCCTGATGTTCTACCCGGTCCAATACGAGGGCGAAGAATCGTCGAAAAACGTTTTCTACACCGGTGCCGCACCGAACCAGCAGGCGATCCCCGCAGTTGATTACTATCTTGAAGAACTGGGCGTCGAGAAATTTGCGTTGCTTGGCACGGATTATGTCTACCCCCGCACCACAAACAACATCTTGCAGTCCTATCTGATGTCCAAGGGCATCGCCGAAGAGGACATCTTTGTGAACTACACGCCGTTTGGTCACTCTGACTGGGCGACGATCGTGGGCGATGTGGTTGGCTTGGGCGCGGACGGCAAACAGGTTGGCGTGATTTCCACCATCAACGGCGATGCCAACATCGGTTTTTACAAAGAACTGGCCGCTGCTGACGTCTCGGCTGACGATATCCCCGTTGTTGCGTTTTCGGTCGGTGAAGAAGAACTGTCTGGTCTGGATACGTCCAACCTGGTCGGTCACCTGGCCGCGTGGAACTATTTCATGTCCGCTGACACACCTGAAAACGCCGAATTCATCGCTGCTTGGAAAGCCTTCATCGGCGACGATGCACGCGTGACCAATGACCCGATGGAAGCGCATTACATCGGCTTCAACATGTGGGTGAACGCGGTGACAGCAGCAGGCACAACCGATGTGGATGCCGTGCGCAGCGCAATGTACGGCCAGACCTTTCCAAACCTGACAGGCGGCATGGCGGAAATGTTGCCAAACCACCACCTGACCAAGCCGGTTTTGATTGGCGAGATCACCGCCAACGGCCAGTTCGATATCATCAGCCAGACCGAGCCGGTTCCGGGCGACGCATGGACAGATTTCCTGCCCGAAAGCGCTGTGCTGACGTCGGATTGGAAAGATCTGGAGTGCGGGATGTACAACACTGAAACGTCGACCTGCGTTCAGCTGACATCCAACTACTAAACACCAAGGGCGGGCGCGGGGACATCCCCTCGCGCCCGTCTGTCTATTGATTGAAGGTTTGCCATGCTGCGCCGTTTCTTGACCCTTATTGTTTGGCTCGGCGTCGCGGGTGTGGCGCAGGCGCAAGACTTGCAACCCGTATTACAGACCCATGCCAAAGAGTTTGCCAGCCCATCGCGCAGCAGCGTGTCTGTGGCATTGGATGATCTTATCGCGTCCGGTGCACCGCAGGTCATTGATTTTCTTGAGCAATGGCAAGACAAGGGTGTGTGGCAGCGCAACGACGATGGCCTTTTCTTTTTTGCAACCGAGGCAGGCGATGATCTGCGCTTGCGCGATATCGACAGCGCGGCAGAGACGACAGCGCCAAAATCCGGGTTTAGCCAGCTCAAGCCGAATGGTGGTGTGCGCCGCTTGATTGGCACTGCGCTGGTGCAGTTCCAATTGACGGATCCCGATCTGGCGCGCCGCACGATGGCGGTCGAAGCAATTGCCCGCAGACCCGACGAAAGTCAGCTTGAGCCGCTGCTGGCATCCATCGTTGCCGAACCCGACGCAGGTCTCAAAGCCCGCAAAATCCAGTTGGCGAATTTCCTGTCCGCCAGTTTTGCCCCAGACCCGGGTGACAAGATCAGTGCAATCAAGTCGCTGTCCAAAGACACCTCGATCGAGGCACGCGCCGTACTGAACCAACTTTTATCGGTCAAAACCGGCGTCTCTGCTGCGGCACCTGCGGGCAATGTTGCTCGAATTCTCAAGGTTGGCAGTGATCTGTCGCAAGACGATGCTTATGCCCAACTGGTCGAGGCAAAACTTGCCCCGCCCTTGGTTCCACCCGCTGCGATACGCGATGCGCTGGCTGCGAATGTCGTTGGCGGCAAAGTGGGCGATATAGCGACGGCGCGGTTGGACAATCAGCCGATGCGCGAAGCGGCTTATGCAGTGCTTGCCAGCAACGGTCTGGTGCCGCCTTTGGTTACACAAGCCGCACAGATTGCAGCGGTCGAAGCGCATATGTTCTTTGAGATTTACGACGAGGACAATGCAGCCTTCACAGATGCAGCACAGGCCGCACTTGATAGTATCGAAATCCGGGTCGGTGCAGCGCAAACCGTTGATCTGACCTTGGATGCCCTGTCGCTTGCGTCGATCTACTTTCTTGCGGCCATCGGGCTTGCAATCACCTTTGGCGTTATGGGCGTGATCAACATGGCCCATGGCGAATTCATCATGATGGGGGCCTATACCGGCTATGTGGTCCAGCAATTCGTTCCCGACTACACAGTGTCGATCATCATCGCCCTGCCGCTGGCATTCGCCGTCACTTTTGCCGCCGGCGTTGCCATGGAACGGCTGGTGATCAGGCACCTCTATCACCGCCCGCTAGAGACATTGCTGGCCACCTTCGGGATCTCAGTCGCCCTGCAACAATTGGCCAAGAATATCTTTGGCACGCAGGCGCGCCCTTTGACATCGCCCGGCTGGCTGGACGGGGCACTGGTATTCTCGGATGTGATCCAGATCAGCTATATCCGCATCGCGATCTTCGTGCTGGCGCTGCTGTTTCTGGGGCTGATCCTTTTCGTGCTCAAACGTACCCGGCTGGGGCTCGAGGTCCGCGCCGTGACCCAGAACCCTGGCATGGCCGCGAGCATGGGCATCAACCCCGACCGCATCAATATGCTGACTTTCGGGCTTGGATCCGGGATTGCGGGCATCGCGGGCGTCGCGATTGGACTTTATGCCAAGGTGACCTCCGAGATGGGAGCGGATTACATCGTGCAATCCTTTATGACCGTGGTCGTGGGGGGCGTCGGCAATGTCTGGGGCACCCTTGCGGGCGCGTCGCTGATCGGGTTCCTGCAAAAGGGCATCGAGTGGTTCAACCCGTCCAACACGCTGGCGGCGCAAACCTATATGGTGCTGTTCATCATCCTTTTCATTCAATTCCGGCCCAAGGGGATCGTCGCCCAAAAAGGCCGGGCGGCGGCGGATTAACCAATGCACAAGACATTCATCTCTCAAAACCCGTCCGTATTGTGGTTCATTGGTCTGCTGGGTCTGTTCACCCTGGCCGTCGTCGTCGGATCAGAGGCGTCAGGCACCGGCCTCATATCGACCTCGATGGTCAAGACGTTGGGCAAGACGCTTTGCCTGTGTTTGATCGCCATCGCGATGGATGTGGTCTGGGGCTATTGTGGCATCCTGAGCCTTGGTCATTTCGCCTTTTTCGGGATCGGCGGTTATGCCATCGGCATGTGGCTGATGTATGCGCGCACCGAGATCATCGTGCTCGGCAGCCTTGAGGGCCAGATCATCCCGCCCACACCGCAAGAAATATCAGACGCAATCGGCAACCAGATTTTTGGTGTCGTCGGCAGTTCAGAGTTCCCTTGGCTATGGGCCTTTGCAGACAGCTTGTTTTTGCAATTGTTGATGGTGGTGCTTGTGCCGGGCCTGCTAGCGCTGGTCTTTGGCTGGCTGGCCTTCCGCAGCCGTGTCACAGGCGTCTATCTGTCGATCCTGACCCAAGCCATGACGCTCGCCTTATCGCTGTGGCTGTTTCAGAACGACAGCGGCTTGCGCGGCAACAACGGCCTGTCAGGCTTGCAGAACATCCCCGGCTATGAGGACACCTCGCAAGCGGTCATCAGTCTGGCATTCTTTCTGGGGTCGGCGCTCGCCCTCGGCCTTGGGTATCTTTTGTTTGCCTGGGTCGTCTCGGGCAAAATGGGCAGTGTCGTTCAAGGCATTCGCGACAACGAGACCCGCGTCCGGTTTCTGGGCTACCGCGTCGAGGGCTACAAGCTGTTCGTCTTCACGCTCACGGCCGTGATTTCCGGCATCGCGGGCGCGCTTTATTATCCGCAGGCAGGCATCATCAACCCCGCCGAACTTGCGCCGATCGCGTCGATCTATCTGGCGGTCTGGGTCGCGATTGGCGGAAGGGGGCGGTTGTACGGCGCGGTGATCGGGGCCGCCTTTGTGTCGCTTCTGTCAAGCTGGTTCACGGGTGGCGGAGCCCCTGCGATCAACCTTGGTTTTTATACCATTTTGTGGACCGACTGGTGGCTGGTGCTGCTGGGGGTCTCGTTCGTCTGCGTTACGCTGTTCTTCCCCAAAGGCATCGGTGGACTGTTTGATTATCTGGTCAGGAAACCGTCATGAACAACACCTTGCTGGAAGTGTCAGGCGTGTCGGTCAGTTTTGACGGGTTCAAGGCGATCAACAGCCTGTCGATCCAGATTGCAGAACCTGAATTGCGTGCCGTCATCGGCCCCAATGGCGCTGGTAAAACGACGTTCATGGACATCATCACCGGCAAGACCAAACCCGACGAGGGTCGCGTGATCTGGGGCGAGCGTAACATATCCTTGCTGGGCATGTCCGAGGCCGACATTGCCAACGCGGGCATTGGTCGCAAATTCCAGAAGCCAACAGTGTTCGAGGCGCAAACCGTGCGGCAAAACCTTGCCATGGCACTGAAAAACCCGCGTGGACCCTTGGCCGTTTTGTTGCACCGCAAGACCCCCGCCAATGCAGCGCGGATTGAGGCGATTGCCGAGGAGATCGGCCTGTCAGGCAGTCTGCCCCGCATCGCAGGAGAGCTAAGCCACGGCGAAAAGCAATGGTTGGAAATCGGTATGCTTCTGGCGCAGGAACCGCGGCTTTTGTTGGTCGATGAACCTGCCGCCGGCATGACGGTCGAGGAGCGCGAGAAGACGACGGATATTCTCAAACGCGCCGCCCAGACCCGCGCTGTCGTTGTCGTGGAACATGATATGGAGTTTGTCCGCCGCCTGAACTGCAAGGTGACGGTGCTGCACGAAGGATCGGTGCTTGCCGAAGGCAGTCTGGATCACGTGACCTCGAACCCGACGGTGGTCGAAGTGTATCTGGGGCGCGGTCATGCTTGAAGTCGAAAATCTTGATCTGCATTATGGGCAAAGCCGGATTCTTTACGAGATATCGTTCGATGCGCCGGTGGGTCAGATCACCACAATGGTTGGCAACAACGGTGTGGGCAAGACCAGCACGCTCAAGGCGATTGCGGGGCGGCACCCGGCCTCTGGCGGGGCGATAAAGGTGGGTGGCAAACCGGTGCGACTGTCAACCGCGTTTCAGGCGGCGAAATCAGGCATCGCCTATGTGCCGCAGGGCCGCGAAGTTTTCCCGATGATGAGCGTTCTTGAAAACCTTGAGACAGGGTTTGCCTGTTTGCCGAAATCCGATCACGTCATCCCGGACGAGATTTTTGATCTTTTCCCGGTCTTGCGCGACATGAAAGCCCGACGCGGTGGCGATCTTTCCGGCGGTCAACAACAGCAACTGGCCATTGCCCGTGCGTTGATCACCAAACCTGCCGTTTTGCTGCTGGATGAACCGACCGAGGGCATCCAACCCAATGTCATCGAGCAGATCGGCGATGCGCTGCGCCTGCTGCGCTCGAAAGGCGAGATGGCGATCTTGCTGGTCGAACAGAATGCAGATTTCGCCTATGCGCTTGGCGATAGCTTTATCGTGGTCGAAGGTGGGCGAAACAGCCCACGCAAAGTGAAGGCGGAGTACACCAAAGAGATGTTGATCGCCGATCTGGCACTTTAAAGGGCCGTTTAGTCTACGACGGCCACGTCCACCGCCTGCGAATTGACCTGCGCGCCCGAGGATCGCAAATGCCCGATCACCGGGCTGACATCGGAATAATCGCGACCATAAGCCACCACGATATGGTCCGTGGTGATCAGCGTTGCGTTTGTGGGATCGTATTCGATCCATCCTTGTGTCGCACCGCACCAGGCATTTACCCAGGCGTGCATCGCATCAACACCTTCCAGTTTGACCCCGCCCGGAGGCGGCAGCGTCCGCAAGAACCCGCTGACATAACCCGCAGGAATACCCAGCGATTGCAGCGCGATGATCATGATATGCGACAAATCCTGACACACCCCGCGCCGGTTCTTGAACGCCTCGGCGGCGTCGGTATTCACATCTGTAGCAGTGGCATCAAAGGTCATCGCAGCGTGCAATGCGCCGCCAAGCTGTTGAACAATATCACGCACGCTTGCGGACAGATCGCAGTGCGCCCGTGCGAAGGCAGCAATGTCTGAATTTGTGGTCAAGCGCGGGGCGGGCCCCAGAAAATGGAGCGGAGATGCCGGATCAAGTGCGCGCGACTTTGCCAGATCAAGACCCAGATCCTGCAGGCCGGCATGGGCGGCGGGACGCTCTGTCGGGACAGTCACATCAACCCGCGCCGACATGCTGATCACCATCTTGTCGTGAGGGGCGATATGGGTCACCGCACTGACCGCATTGCCGAAAAAATCAACGCTGTCATAGCGGTCGTCCGGGGCGGGCAACACTTCTATCAGATGTGCGGTAATGCGCTGCCGGTTCGCAAGCGGGCGCGGCGAAACCCGCAAAAGATGGCGCCCGTTTCCTGCAGGTTGTGCGTAGTTATGTGATATTGTGAGGCGGATATCATAGAGCATCGACTAGACCAGATGCGCCAGGGTCAGTGCATCGGCAATGTGCCAGATATCATGCTGGACCTTCAACATCGCCTGTGACGTCAGCTCGGACGGGGCGCTGGCCGAAAGCAGCGTTTCAAGCATCAAAATCTGGCGGGCGACATCTGACAGAACATGGCTGTTGTTCTGGCCCGGCAGATCAGAGATATGGAATTTCGCGCGCGAGATATGGTAGCGTATCGAGCGTGGGTTTTGATCATCAATGCCCAGAATGTCAGTCACCGCCACGGGATTGGCAAGGATTGAAAACCGCGCCCTGTAGGACACCACGCTATCACCGACTTCAAGTGCCAGATCCAGCGCACCGTCCGGGGCATCGGGCGACACAAGCTGCGCAAGCAGATGCGCCATGTTCGCGGCCCTTTCAAGCGAGATGCCAATACTCAGAAACCGCCATCCATCAGAGCGGTACATGTTCTCGTGCACAAGACCTGCAAAGCCTGTGATCTGGCGCAAAAGCAGGCTGATCTCTTTGGGGATATCCTCAAGCGGAACATCACGCTTTTTCAGGCCTTTGGTTGTGGCCACCAAATCGTGCAAAGCCATCATACCGTCCGGCGAAAAGCGGTCTCCGATCCTGCGTGCGGCGGTAAGCCCCGCCTCAAGGGGGTCTTCAAAGCGCTTTGCCATCGCATTGGCATGAGCCGCAACCCCGTCCATATGGCTTGCGCGCAGATAGCCAAGTAGCGGTGCATCCGCTGTCGCCCCATCGTTGATCCGAGCGAAATAGGCCCGGAAAAGCCGCATGTTATGCTCGGCACGCTCCACATATCTGCCCAGCCAGAACAGGTTGTCGGCAGCGCGGCTTGGCAGGGCGGCGCGCGCCGATGGCCGCTGCGTCGCCGCAGAGCCGGACACCAGCAGGCTTGGAGCCTCAATGGTGTTTTCGCCCTTGATCCAGACATCTGCAACCTTGCCGCCGCGCTGCATTGCAAAGGCCTTGGCGTCATCACCGGCACTGACCCGCGCATAGCCTCCCGGCATGACCTGCCAGCCCTCGGGTGTGCGGGCGACAAACAGGCGGATGCACATGGGGCGGGCGACCAATGCGTCGTTTTCGTAGGTGGGTGTCGTGGATAAAGTGATGGCTTCCTGGCCGACCAACTCTCGCCCCGACTGGTTGAGAAGATCGGTGATATTGCGCGCGTCATGTGCGCCAGCGGTGCGGGTAATGGCCATCAGGGGTTCTGTCGAAAACGCCGAGCCGATGATCATACGATCACGGTTGGCAATCACGTGATCGCGCTTGCTTTGCTCGCCGCACCACCACGTGGCGATGTTGGGCAGTTTCAAGCCTTCGCCAAAGTGCTGACGCGCGATCTTGGGTAGAAATGCCATCAAGGCCCGTGTCTCAAGCACAGCGGCCCCAACGGAATTGACCATGTTCAGTTGCTGGCGGCGCAGGGCATCAATCAACCCCGGCGTGCCGATCAAAGAGGCCTGATCCAGCTCAAGCGGGTCACAAAGCGCGCTTGGGACCCGGTTCCACACCATGCTGACGGGTTTGGGGCCAGCCACGGTGCGCACCATCACGCGCCCGTCCTGCACCATCAAATCCTCGCCTTCGACCAGCAAAAGTCCCAGATACCGCGCAATATAGGCATGTTCCGCATAGTTTTGGTTGGCCTGACCGGGCGACAGAAGGGCGATCTGACCATCAGACTTGCCCCGCAGATGAAACAGCTGTTGTTGAAAGTCCCGAAAGAAGCCCGCGATGCGCTGGATGTTGGATTTTGCAAAGAAGTTGGGGAAAACCTTGGTCATGGCCACACGGTTCTCGATGGCGAAACCGGCGGTGGAGGGGGCCTCGACCAGATCGCTGATCACCCACCACTTACCATCCGGCCCGCGCCCGATCTCGAACGACAAAAGGTTCAGATAGTGACCTGACGCAGGGGTGACGCCAACCATCTGGCGCAACCATGCGGGGTTTTGGGTCAGCAATGTTGCAGGCAACTGGCCCGAGGACACAAGCTCGGCTGCGCCATAAAGATCGCGGACAACATATTCCAGCAGGTCGGCGCGTTGGATCAGCCCGTCCGATATGTCTTGATATTCTTCCTGGCTGAGCAGCACGGGAACATGGCTTAGCGGCCAGTCGCGTTCCACGGATACGGCCTCGTTATACTGCCGGTAGATAACGCCAGCATCCCGCAGATATTGATCACCTCGCAAGAACCGGTGCGCAAGATCGCGCTCGCCCAGACCTTGCAGATGGTTTAGAAACTCCTGCCAGATCGGTTTGACGTTGCCCGCCCCGTCCAGCATCTCGTCACGGGCACCCGCGGTTTGACGGTATCCGCCCAACAGATCACGCGGCCCGTTTTGTCGCTGTGATGAGGCCGAACCCTGCATACGCTACAGGCCCGGACGGCGCCGCAAATCCAGTGTCATCGGGAATTCTGGATGCGGTGTCTCGTCGGGAGGCGTGTAGCTGTTGGTGGTGTGTCCCATCGGTTCAAACCGAGACAGCCGCCGTGCCTCGGCCTCGTTGCCATTGATCGGGAAGGTATCGAAATTGCGCCCGCCGGGATGTGCCACATGATAGCGGCATCCGCCCAAAGAACGGCCCGTCCAAGTGTCGTAGATGTCAAAGGTCAAAGGCGCGTCGACCTCAAGCACAGGATGCAAAGAGATGGCCGGTTTCCACGCTTTGAAGCGCACACCGCCCACGCGTTCTTCGTTCCCCTTGGTCTGTTGCAGCGGCACAAAACGCCCGTTTGCCGTCACTTTGTAGCGGTCTGGGTTTGGCCCGGTCAGCTTGACCTGCAAGCGTTCAACCGAACTGTCGGTGTAGCGCACCGTCCCGCCGATCGCGCCGGTTTCGCCCAGCACATGCCACGGCTCCAGCGCTTGGCGCAGTTCCAGCGTCATGCCTTCGTAAGTGACCTCGCCGCAGAAGGGGAAGCGGAACTCGGCCTGTGCTTTGAACCAATCTGCCTCCAGCGCCATATCGTGGGCTTTCAGGTCTGCCAGCACATCAAGGAAATCGTCCCAGATGCAGGCAGGCAGCATGAAACGGTCGTGGAGCGTTGTGCCCCAGCGGGTCAGCTTGCCACTGATCGGGCTTTCCCAACAGCGCGTGATGATGGCCCGGATCAAGACTTGCTGGGCAAGGCTCATCCGCGGGTTGGGGGGCATCTCGAAACCGCGAAACTCGACGAGGCCCAGACGGCCCGTGGGCCCATCGGGTGAAAAAAGCTTGTCGATGCAAATCTCGGTCCGGTGGGTGTTGCCTGTCACATCGATCAGGCTGTTGCGGAGCAAGCGGTCGGTCAGCCATGGCGGCGGCGGCGTCCCTTCGGTGGGCGGCCAAATCTGATCCAGTGCGATTTCAAGCTCGTAAAGCGCATCATGGCGCGCCTCGTCGATGCGCGGGGCCTGCGACGTTGGGCCGACAAAGGTGCCAGAGAACAGATAGGACAGGCTGGGATGGCGCTGCCAGAACAGGATCAGGCTTTTGAGCAGGTCAGGACGGCGCAAAAACGGGCTGTCTGTCGTCGTCGCACCACCGACAACGACATGGTTGCCGCCACCGGTACCGGTATGACGCCCGTCGATCATGAACTTGTCGGTGCCCAGACGGGTCTGGCGGGCTTCTTCGTACACTGTTTCGGTGGTGTGCACACATTCGGCCCAAGACGCGGCAGGATGCACGTTGACCTCTAGCACGCCGGGGTCGGGGGCCACGCGGATCACGTCGATGCGTGGATCGCTGGGGGGTGAATAACCTTCGATCAGCACCTTGCGCCCGATTGTTTTGGCGGCGTTTTCCGTGGCGGCGATCAGCTCGAGATAATCTTCAAGCGTCTCTACGGGGGGAAGGAAGACACACAGCTTGCCATCGCGCGGCTCAACCGAAATCGCGGTGCGCACGCGACCTGTCATATCGGCATCAAGGGTCTGTTCGTTCTGTGTCTGGCTGACAGAGGTGTCTTCCGTGCGACTGGCAATGGCTTGCGTGCGCGCGCTCACATCCTCGGGCAGCGGTTCGCGCGGCTCTGACGGATCTTGCGGATAGACGAAGGGATAGTCGCTTGCGGGGATGTGGGGCAGGGTGCCAAGGGGCAAACGGTAGCCCACGGGGCTGTCGCCGGAGACCAGGAAGACCTTGCCGCGCCGCAGGTTCCACACCTCTGACAGCCACCGGCTTGAAGCACGGGCCTGCCAGCGTTGCACCGGCAGCACGTATCCCGCAGGCGTGCTCAATCCGCGCGCGAACACCTTTGCGATGCGTGCGCGTTCTTCGGGGTCTTTCAGTTTGGAATTTTCTGGCGTGACGTTTTCGGGCAGGTTCGCCTCTTTGATGATCCACTCGGCGGGGTCTTCAAAGGCAGGCAGCACGTTTTCACCCGAAACCGCTAGCGAACTTGCGATTTCCACCAACAAGGCCTGCGCGTCCTGTGGGCCAACATCTTCATGCGTGTCTTCGCGCGCCAGCAGGTCTGGGTCTTTCCAGATCGGATGCCCGTCCTTGCGCCAGAACATCGAGAACGTCCAACGGGGCAGGGTCTCGCCCGGATACCATTTGCCCTGACCGTAATGCAGCAAACCGCCGGTCGAGAATTTATTCTGCAAGCGGCGGATCAGCTTGTCTGCCAGACCACGCTTGGTGGGGCCAACCGCATCGGTGTTCCATTCGGGGCCTTCAAAATCGTCAATCGAAACGAACGTGGGCTCGCCGCCCATGGTCAGGCGCACATCGCCTGCCTCAAGTCGGGCGTCGATGTCCTGACCCAGTTGGTTCAGCGCATTCCATGAGGTGTCAGAGAACGGTTTCGTGATGCGGGGGTGTTCGGCGGTGCGTTTGACCTGCATGTCGAAGGAAAAATCGACTTCGGCATAAGAGGCCACACCCGCGATGGGGGCAGCGTTCTGGTAATGCGGTGTCGCGGCCAGCGGCACGTGGCTTTCGCCTGCCAGCAATCCCGATGTCGGATCAAGACCGACCCAGCCAGCGCCGGGGATGTATACCTCGACCCAGGCATGCAGATCGGTGAAGTCTGTGTCTGTCCCAGATGGCCCATCCAGCGCCTTGAGGTCGGGTTTCAACTGGATCAGATATCCCGACACAAACCGTGCGGCCAACCCAAGATTGCGCAAGATCTGTACCAGTAACCAAGTGCTGTCCCTGCACGACCCCGATGCGCGCGCAAGGGTCACCTCGGGGGTTTGCACGCCCGGCTCCATGCGGATTTCATAATTGATCTCGGATGCCAAACGGCTGTTGAGCGTCACCAGAAAATCGACTGTCACCATCGGATCACGCGATATGATTTTCATGAAGTCGCTTAGCAGCGGGCCAACCGGATCGGGACGCATGTAGATGCTCAGATCGGGGGCAATCTCATCGCCATAGCTGAACGGAAACTTGGTCGCATGTTCTTCGACGAAGAAGTCGAACGGGTTATAGACCGACATGTCGGCGACCAGATCGACCTCGATCTTGAACTCCATCACCGGTTCGGGGAACACGAAACGCGCCAGCCAGTTGCCGTAGGGATCTTGCTGGTGATTCACAAAGTGGTTTTCCGGCGAGACCTTCAGGGAATGAGAAATCACCCTGGTGCGCGAATGGGGGGCAGGGCGCAGGCGAATGATCTGCGGCCCAAGCGTGACGGGACGGTCATATTTATAGTGCGTAAGGTGATAGATACTGGCAGTGATTGACATATATGGGTGCTCCTGTTCCCAACATGGCGTCTTGGCTCAGCGGCGGCAACTCAATAAGGCCAAGCAAACGGCTTAATGTCGCAGCGTGCAAGGTGCAGGGTGTTTGGAAATGGTTTGAAAATCGCCTTGATGCATGTGGATAGCGGCAGAACCGGCTTTGCCGCCAAGAAATCAGGGGCTAAAAAGGTGCCTAATTTGGCTCTTCTCCGCTTTGTTGAGTAAGAAAAGCTGCCGACCATCAAGTAACCTGTTGATATGTTAGGTTTCTGACAACTTTACATAGGGCAGGTA
>Ga0307981_1001033_pt1 | contig 26365 bp, 24 predicted proteins | sample OrgLakmetagen987_FD_201849 | JGI IMG/M metagenome (GOLD analysis project Ga0307981, IMG submission 201849) | Saline water microbial communities from Organic Lake, Antarctica - #987 | ecosystem: Environmental > Aquatic > Non-marine Saline and Alkaline > Saline | place: Antarctica: Organic Lake... | reverse complement strand
ACCGTCGAACAGGATCTCGGTGCCCGCCTCGAGGACGTGTTCGAGTCGTTCGACGAGACCCCACTCGCAGCAGCGTCGATCGCCCAGGTGCACGTCGCCAAGCTCCGCACGGGCGAAGACGTGGTCGTCAAGGTGCAGCGCCCACGGGTGTCCACGCTGGTCCGCAAGGATCTGGAGGTCATGTCGTGGCTCGCCCCGTTTCTCGTCGGGCGCATCCCCGTGGCTGCACTGGCGAACCCGCCGGCGCTGGTCGAGTTGTTCGCGGAGACGATCGTCGAAGAGATCGACTTCCGCATGGAAGCGGCGAACATGCTCGACGTTGCTGCAATGCTCCACGACCTCGACCAGGATCGCTACGTGACACCCCGACCGCACCCCACGCTGGTGACGCGCCGTGTGCTGGTGATGGAGCGAATCCACGGCTTCAACTTCGACGACGTCGTCGGCATGCAGGACGCAGGGATCGACACCGAGGACGTGGTGCGCACGGCGATGATCGCCTTCATGGAGGGAGCCATCGTCGAGGGCATCTTCCACGGCGATCTCCACGGCGGCAATCTGCTCGTCATGGCCGACGGTCGCACCGCACTGCTCGATTACGGGATCGTCGGCCGTCTCGACGGCGGCCGTCGCAACGCATTCCTGCGTCTGATGCTCGGAGCCACCACCAACGACCCGAAAGGCCAGGTCGAGGCGTTGCGTGACCTCGGAGCACTGCCGATGGACACCGACATCGCGGCGGTGGTCAGCGACCTCGGGCTGGACCGCGAAGAAGTGCTCGATCCGACGCAGCTCTCCGGTGAGGAGATGGTCGCCGAAGTCCAGCGGGTGGTGAAGGCGATGCTCGGGTACGGCGCGAAGCTGCCCAAGGAGCTCATGCTGTACGTGAAGAATCTGGTCTTCCTCGACGGTGCGATCGCTCGGTTGGCCCCCGACCTCGACCTGATCGGCGAGGTCCAGAACATCTCGATGCTGTTTGCCATGAAGCACGGGGAGCGGCTTGGTCGAGAACTCGGCGTCGATCCGAACTCGGTCGAGTTTGACATGGACGGGATCAAGGCCAGTGTCGGTCTCGACTCCTCGGCCACCGGCCTCACCTACCGCGAACTCCAGGAGCGTCGGGCGATCATCCAGAAGCGGATGTCGGCGCATGCGGAGGGCCGCAGCTGATGCGATTGGTGATCGCGCGTTGCTCGGTCGACTATGCCGGTCGACTGGACGCCCACCTGCCCGAGGCGAACCGGCTGATCATGGTGAAGGCCGACGGCTGTGTTGCGATCCACGCCGACGGTGGCGCCTACAAGCCCCTCAACTGGATGAACGCCCCGAACACACTCGTCCAGCAGAGTGCCGACAACACCGATGACGGGCTGGCGCGGTGGATCGTCACGAGCCCGAAGAAGGAGACCCTCACGATCACGCTGCACGAGGTGCTGAGTGACGTCGAGTCCGAGCTCGGCGAGGATCCGGGACTCCAGAAGGATGGAGTGGAGGCACACCTCCAAGCGCTGCTCGCAGCGAGTCCCGACTCGATCGAGGATGGCCTCACACTGGTGCGACGCGAGTATCCGACCGCGATCGGTCCCGTCGACCTGCTGTGTCGTGACGGTGCAGACCAAGTGGTGGCGATCGAGGTGAAGCGTCGCGGCGAGATCGACGGCGTGGAACAACTCGCCAGATACATCGAACGGTTGAATCTCGACTCGTCGCTCGGCGACGTGCGTGGCGTCTACGTCGCACAGAGCATCAAGCCCCAGGCCAAGGTGCTCGCCGAGTCGCGTGGCTTCACGTGGGTCGAGGTGGACTACGACGAACTCCGCGGCATGCAGTCCGACGAGCTCAAGCTGTTCTGACTCCGGCGCCGACCAACCACATGGAGAACGACATGACGAACCCGATCCGACGCCACTTCCGAGTCACTGCGCTCACCGTCGGCGCGGTCGTCGCACTCGCCGCATGCGGTGGGTCCGACGGCGACGCCGACCCGGCCGAGCCGGCACCTGCCGAGGCCCCGGCGACCGACCCGACACCGAACGAGGTCGCGACGTCCGACGGTGTCGCGACGTCCGACGGTGTCGCGACGTCCGACGGTGTCGCGACGTCAGCAGATGTCGAGACGCCGGAAGACGGTGCACCGGCAGCGATCGTCGCCAGCGGTGCCAGCGACCTCGGCGAGATCCTGACGAACTCGGGTGGTCGGAGCCTGTACGGGTTCACACCTGATGCCGGTGGCACGCCGACGTGCAACGACGGATGCGCCCAGTCCTGGCCCCCGCTCTCGGTCGACTCGGCCGAACTCCCCGACGGGCTCGACGCAGAGCTCTTCTCGGTCGTGCAGCGCGACGACGGGTCGTACCAGCTCGCCGCTGGAGGCTGGCCGCTCTACCTGTTCGCCAGCGACATCTTCGCCGGCGACGTCAACGGGCAGGGAGCCGGCGACACGTGGTTCCTGGCCGCGCCCGACGGCACCTTGATCGGTGCGCCGGCGGATGCGACGGGGTGACTCGTGACGACCATCGGCCCCGTGGCGCCATGGGTACTGCCCGGACATCGTCGGATACGGTCAGCTCCATGAGTCGAGAAGTACGAGGAATCATCGCCAAAGCGAAGGGTGAACCGGTCTCGATGGAGACCATCGTGATCCCCGACCCGGGTCCGAACGACGTCATCGTGTCCATCGCCGCATGCGGGGTGTGCCACACCGATCTGCATTACCGGGAGGGTGGCATCAACGACGAGTTCCCGTTCCTGCTCGGCCACGAAGCAGCCGGAACGGTCACCGAGGTCGGCGATCGGGTCACCCACGTCGGCGTGGGTGACTACGTGATCCTCAACTGGCGAGCCGTGTGCGGTGAGTGTCGAGCCTGCAAACGTGGCGACGCCCAGTACTGCTTCGACACCCACAACGCCTCGAAGAAGATGACCCTCACCGACGGCACCGAACTGTCGCCCGCACTGGGCATCGGTGCATTCTGTGAGCAGACGCTGGTCCACGAGGGGCAGTGCACCAAGGTCGACCCGGCTGCCCCTGCAACCGCTGCCGGTCTGTTGGGATGCGGTGTGATGGCCGGCCTCGGTGCGGCGATGAACACCGGCAACGTGACCCACGGTCAGAGCGTGGCCGTGTTCGGCTGCGGCGGGGTCGGCGATGCAGCGATTGCCGGAGCGCAGCTTGCCGGGGCATCGACCATCATCGCCGTCGACATCGACGACACCAAGCTCGAGTGGGCGAAGGGCTTCGGTGCCACCCACACCTGCAACTCGAAGACCACCGACCCGGTGGAGTACATCCGCTCGGTCACCGGCGGCAACGGCGCCGACGTGTGCATCGAGGCGATCGGCCATCCCGAGGTGTACAAGCAGTGCTTCAACGCCCGTGACCTCGCCGGCACCGTGGTGCTCGTCGGGGTGCCGAATCCCGAGATGACCGTGGAATTGCCGTTCATCGACATCTTCGGGCGGGGCGGATCACTCAAGTCGTCGTGGTACGGCGACTGCTTGCCGGAGCGCGACTTCCCGATGCTGATCGACCTGTACCTGCAGGGGCGCTTGGACCTCGACGGATTCGTGTCGGAGACCATCGGTCTCGGCGACGTCGAAGACGCCTTCCACAAGATGGAGCGCGGCGAAGTGCTGCGTTCGGTCGTCGTGATGGACGGATCCGGTTCGTGAGCATCGAACTGGTCACCACGAACGGCGTCTTTGCGCTCGGCGGCGGCGAGTGGGAGGTGGAGAACAACATCTGGCTCGTCGGAGACGACAAGGAAGTGCTGATCTTCGACGCCGCCCACGACCATCAGCCGATCGTCGACGCCGTCAACGGCCGGAAGGTGAAGGGCATCGTGCTCACGCACGGCCACAACGACCACATCAACGCCGCCGTTGCGCTGCGTGATGCCGTCGATGCTCCGATCCTGCTCCACGAGTTCGATCGATTCCTCTGGGACGTCGTGTATCCCGACCAGGACTTCGACGGGCCACTCGAGCCCGGCCGCACCCTGTCGGCAGGTGGTCACGAACTCGGCATCCTCCACACACCCGGGCACTCGCCGGGCTGCTGCTGCTTCCACGACGTCGCGAGCGGCGCCGTGATGAGCGGCGACACACTGTTCTGCGGCGGGCCCGGAGCCACCGGGCGGGTCTACTCCGACGAGCCGACCATCCTCGCCACCATCCGCAACGTGCTGCTGGTGCTGCCCGACGACACCGTCGTGCACACCGGACACGGCGACGCCACCACCATCGGGGCAGAGCGCGAGGGTGTGCTCGCTCGAGCCGCCGAACTCGGGGTGTGAGCACTGCGTCGCCGCTGACCTTCGCCGTCCTCGACGTCGGAGGGACGTCGATCAAGATCGGTGCGGTGCGCGGCGCCGACGCAGTCGTCGCCGGATCGATTCCGGCGCTCGCCACCGCAGATCGGACGACGGTCGTCGAGCAACTCAGCCGTGCGGCGCAGCAGTCGATCAGATGCGCGACCGAACTGTCCGGCAACATCGTCTCGGGCCTCGGGATCTCGTTCCCCGGTCCGTTCGATCTGTTCGGGGGCCGACCGCTGCTCACCGCACCCGGGAAGTTCCACGCCATCCACGGGGCGGATCTGCGGGCCGAACTCCGAGCGGTGACCGACCTGCCGATCGAGTTCGCCCGTGATTCCGAGGCCGTCGGGGTGGGCGAGGCACGCCACGGCGCCGGCGCCGGCCACCGACGTGTCCTCACGGTGGCGCTCGGGACCGGGTTCGGTGCCTGTCTCACCGTCGGAGGGCAACCCGTCGGCGACGTCGGTACCCACCGCATCGAGTCCCTCTTCGAACTCCTCACGCCGGATGGTCGCGTCGACGACGTCTTGTCGGCGTCCGGTCTGGCACGCACGCTCGGTGTGGACACCGACGACCTGGGCGGCCTGCTCACCGATCCAGCACAGCAGCCATCGGTTCGTGAGGGGTTGAACGAATACGGGCACCGTCTGGGTTCGTTCCTCGCCACGCTCGGCGCACTCGACGCCGACATCATCGTGATCAGCGGTGGTCTCGGCGGATCGTTCGGACTGTTCGCCGAGGCAACGGCGCGTCACCTCGATGTTCCGATCGTGGCATCACGACTCGGAGCCCGAGCCGCACTGCTCGGCACCGCCCACCTGGCCTTTCCCGACACCGCCTGACCGTCGCTGCACCGTGCCGCGTCGCCTCGTACGCTCTGGCGATGCCGGTACGAGTCGTCGAAGGCGTCATCCAACACTACGAGTGGGGAGACCCTGACTTCATCCCGAAGCTGCTCGGCGTCGCCGGTCGCGGCCAGCCGTGGGCCGAGCTGTGGTTGGGCACCCATCCCAACGGACCCACCGTGCTCGAGAACGGGGCCCCGCTGTCGGACATCACCGGCCCACTGCCCTACCTGCTCAAGGTGCTCTCGGCGTCCAAACCCCTGTCGCTCCAAGCCCATCCGACATCGGCACAGGCCGAAGTAGGCCACCGCGCCGGCACCTTCGACGATCCGTTCGCCAAGCCCGAACTCCTCGTGGCACTCACCCCGTTCGACGCGCTCTGCGGCGTTCGCCCCGTCGACGCGACCCTCGCGCTCCTCGACGCGATCGGGGCGGACTCACTGCGTGCTGTGGTTGCGTCCGACGGTCCGGGAGCAGCCATGGCCGGGCTGTACCGCGGCGAGATCGACCCGACACCGATCATCGACGCGTGTCGCCCGTGCGACCTTCCCGAGGCCCGCTGGGTCGTGGAACTCTCCGACCGGTATCCCGGCGACCCGTCCGTCGCGGTGACCTTGCTCCTGAATCTGGTCTCGCTGGCGCCCGGTGACGCGCTGCACCTCACCGCGGGCAACCTCCATGCGTATCTGCGAGGCTCGGGGATCGAACTGATGGGAGCCTCCGACAACGTCGTGCGCGGCGGACTCACCGTGAAGGACGTCGACGTCGAACTCTTGCTCGAGGTGGTCGATCCGACCCCGCTGGCCGAGCCCGTCATGGCCGTGACCGACGGCCGATATCCGCTCCCCGAAGCCGATGTGGTGCTCGTGCGACTCGAGGTCGGCGACTCGCACACCGCAGTCGGACACGAACTGGCGGTGTCGCTCGACGGCACCACGCTGTACCTCTCCCCCGGCACCCAGGTGTATGCCGACAGCACCACGTTCGTGGTGACGCCGAGTTGAGGATCGAAACGGCTCAGCGCCGTTGCAGCACGTAGACGGTCGACGAACTGCCGAGCGCCTCGATGTGCGGGCCGTGCTCTGCGAAGACCTGCTCGACGGTGCCGTTGGCGACGACCTCGTCGAGGGCGTCGCGGTACTCGGCGGTGGCCAGTGCCAGGTCGTTGTAGGAGAACACCAGGTAGCCGCCGGGCGACAGTGCGCCGACCGCCTCGCCGACCAACGATGCCGGCCCGGCTCCGGGTCCGATCACCCCGACGGCAGCCAACACCCCGTAGGTCCCGGCGTCGAACGGGAACGGGTTGTCGAGGTCGGTGACCCACAGCTCGCGATAGAGGTCACGCTGTCGGGCTCGCTCGAGCATCTCGGCATTCACGTCCTGGCCCGAGAGGTCATGGAAGCCCGCGTTCGCAAATGCCTGACCAGACAGCCCCGTTCCGCAGCCGACGTCGAGCACGGCGATGTCGAACGTTGCGAATCGAGCCAGCGCCTCTGCGCACCGCTGGGGCGACCGGTACCCGTTCCGTTCGAGTTCCTCGTCATAGGTGGCCGCCCAGGCCGTGTAGTACTCGTCGGTGTCGGCCTGGGTCTCGAGGTCGTAGACCGCCCGCAGATAGTCCTTGGTCATCAGCTCTTTCTCCTGTTCGTCGACTGGTTTCATTGTTACCGCACACCACTCTCCGCCAGACGAACCGTCCTGGCATGCTGAGCTGATGTCGTTCGAAACCGTCACCGGGTACTGCTGGCCGCAATCCGTGGATCCCGGCGGTGCCGTTGCGATGCATCTTTCGTCGGCAGGGGCTCGACCGGTGTCGATCGAGATCGCCCGGGTGGGTGCCGATCGACATGTGGTGTGGAGCGACACGGTTGCTGCCGACGACCATCCCACCCCGCTCGATGCCTCCTCGCACGGATGTGCCTGGCCACCGGCGACGACGTTCGCCGTCGACGAACACTGGCAGTCCGGCTACTACGAGGTGGTCCTCACCATCGACGTCGACGGGCGCACGCGCCGGAGCCATGCGTTCTTCGTGGTCCGCCCGACGAGCGATTCGACCAACACCATCCTCCTCCAGCTCGCCACCAACACCTGGCACGCGTACAACGACTTCGGGGGCCGCAACCTGTACAACGGCGGGACCCACGTGTCGCTGCAGCGCCCGATGTCGCGCGGCTACCTGTACAAGCCGCCGGGCGCCGGGCGCCGGGTCACCACGATCCACCCGCCCGACCGCGACATGAACGCCCACGTCGGGTACCTCACCAGGAACAAGCTGTCACCGTGGGCGGGTTCTGCGGGTTGGCCCGATTGGGAACTCCCGTTCCTCGAATGGGCCGAGCGACACGGCTACGGCGTCGACGTCATCACGAACGCCGACCTCGAAGAACACCCGCTGATCGTCGACAGGTACCGACTGCTCTTGTCGGTCGGGCACGACGAGTACTGGACCGGCCCGATGCGTGACACCGTCGAAGGATTCATCGCCCGAGGTGGCAACGTCGCGTTCTTCTCCGGCAACACGTCACTGTGGCAGACCCGCCTGGAGGATCCCGTCGACGGAATGGCCACCGTGATGGTCGGATACAAGGGCCAGTTCAAGGACGATCCGGTCCACGACACCGACCGCATCGGAGAGCTGACGAGCATCTGGTCGGATCATCTCGTCGGACGACCCGAGAATCACATGACCGGTGTGAGCTTCACACGAGGTGGTTATCACCGAATCGGCAAACGGGCCACCAACGGCGCCGGCGGCTACACCGTGTACCGACCGGACCACTGGATGTTCGAGAGCACTGGCATCGACTACGGCGACGTGCTCGGCGCAGCAGCCACCACGGTCGGGTACGAGTGCGACGGCTGCGAGTACACCGTCGTGGACGGACTCCCCGTCCCCACCCACACCGACGGCACTCCCGAGACCTTCGAGATCCTTGCGATGGTTCCGGCGGCTCATTTCACTCGCACCACCGCCGGTCGGCCGCCCAAGGCGCACGAACCGTCCGAGATCGAGTTCCTCGCGTCACGGGTCTTCGGTTCCCGCGAACCTGATGCGATCCGGCGTATCTCGGCGGGACAGGCGATGCTCGGGTCGTACACGTCGCCCGCGGGCGGCACGGTGGTCACCTCCGGTTCGACCGACTGGGCCCACGGCTTGGCGGGCCGGGACGAACAGGTCGAACAGATCACCAAGAACATCCTCGACCGGCTGGGCTGACCTACCCGACGATCAGACCGCGACGGGAAACCGCTACTTCTTGCGGATCTCGACCTTCTTCTCACCGGCCATGTTCACGTCATCGCCCTGCTCTTCGAGCAACTTCGCACGGTCCTTCTCGGCTTCGCGCTTCGCCTTGTCGAGGTCGGCACGTTCGAGCGCGGCGTCGATGCCGTGCTCGTTGATGAACTCGGCCCACTCGACCAGTTGACCGACCATCTCGTCCTCGGGCACCACTGCCACGTTCTGTCCCTTGATGAACAGGTGGCCGCGCTTGTTGCCTGCAGCGATGCCGATGTCGGCGTCTCGTGCTTCACCCGGCCCATTGACCACGCAACCCATCACCGCGACCTGCAGCGGGATCTCACGCTCGCCGAACGCTTCCATCGCTTCGTTGGCGACCTTGATCACGTCGACCTCGGCGCGTCCGCACGACGGACAGGCGATCAGGTCGATGTTCTTGCGTTCGCGTAACCCGAGTGCCTCGAGCAGCTGACGACCGGCCTTGGCTTCCTGCACCGGGTCAGCGGTGAGCGAGTAACGAATGGTGTCACCGATGCCCTCCATCAACAGGGTTGCGATACCGGCGGTCGCCTTGATCAGCCCGGCCGGAGGCGGCCCTGCTTCGGTGACACCGAGGTGCAGCGGATGGTCGGTGACCTCGCTGAGCGCGCGGTACGACTCGACCATCAGCGGCACCGATGACGCCTTCACCGAGATCTTGATCAGGTCGAATCCGACCTCGTCGAAGTACTGCATCTCGGTCTGGGCCGACTCGACCATCGCTTCAGGGGTCGCGCTGCCGTACTTCTCGTAGAGCTTCGGATCGAGAGAACCGGCGTTCACACCGATGCGGATCGGAATGTTGCGGTCCTTCGCCTCACGCGCCACGGCCTTGATGTGTTCGGGTTTGCGGATGTTGCCCGGGTTGAGCCGCAACCCGTCGACACCCGCTTCCATCGCTGCCATCGCCATCTTGTACTGATGGTGGATGTCGGCGATGATCGGCACAGGAGAGCGAGGGACGATCTCGGCCAGACCCTCAGCCGCCTCGATCTCGTTGCACGTACAGCGCACGATGTCGGCACCCGCCGCAGCCAGCGCGTAGATCTGCTGCAACGTGCCCTCGACGTCTGCAGTCTTGGTGATCGTCATCGACTGCACGGTGATCGGAGCATCGCCACCGACGGGCACGTTGCCGACGGTGATCTTGTTGGTGGGACGACGTTGCGCTGCCGGGACGACTTCCATCGGGTCAGTCAATCACTCGATCGAAGCGATCAGAGCGGTCTGGCGATGTCGAGATACAGCCCGGCGAACATGAACATGAAGAGGAATGCGACCACGCCCACGGCGAACGGCATCAACCGCTCCACGTCGGCGAAGTACCGCTTCTTCCCGCCACGCATGGCCTCGCGCACTCGCTCGTACACCGCCACCGCGGCGTGTCCGCCATCGAGCGGCAGCAGCGGGAACATGTTGAAGACACCGACGAACACGTTCAGCACGGCCAACAACCACAGCACCCCGAAGATCCCTTCGGAGTCGCCGACGTCATCGGACAGCCCCGTCACCCCGACGAGTGTGACCGGCCGGGTTTCGAGGCTCGCGTTGGCATCGTCTCGCAGGTGGTCGATCACGTTCAACGGGTTCAGCGCCTTCACGACACCTTTCGTCGACTCCCACGCGGTGGGGACGATGTCGACCACGGCGTTGCCCGCGGCAGCGAACACACCGTGCTGCTCGTACACGACCGGGCTCCCCGACGACACCCCGAGATAGGCGCTCCCGAAGGCGGGGTCATCGGACGGAACGTCGGTCCTCGCACCGAGGCCCACCGGGATGGTGAGCTCGACCCCGTCACGAATCACCGTGATGTCGATGAAGTCGCCAGGACCGTTCGAGCGGACCGCTTCGCCGAGCTCCTGACTGCTCGTGATCGTCTCACCGTCGATCGAGACGACCTGGTCACCCGACTGGATTCCGGCCTGCTCGGCAGGAAGGCCCTCGGCCGCAAGGCTGATGAACACCTCGGGCTCGAGCCGGTCGGTGCGTTCACCCTGACCGAGATATGACACGAACAGCAGCGTGATCGCGATGAGCATGTGCATCAACGATCCCGCGGAGATCACCAGCAGACGACGCGGAAAACTCTTCTGTCGGTAGGTCCGCGACTCGTCGGCTTCGGGCACGTCGGGGTCCATCTCGTGCATTCCGATGATCCTGACGAATGCACCGAGCGGCACGAGCCGAACCCCGTATTCGGTCTCGCCTCGCCGGAAGCTCCACAAACGCGGGCCCATGAACATGAAGAACTGTGTGACCTTCATGCCGGTCGCCTTGGCGGTGAGGAAGTGCCCGGCCTCGTGCAGGAAGATCGACACGACCAGACCCACCACGAACAGGAACCACCAGACGTTGATCGTGTAGAGCCACACGAAGAGCCCACCGATCGCGAGCATGGCGAGCTTGCCGCCCCAACCGTCTGCGAGTTCGTCGTCGTCGATCTCTTCGGCTGCTCCACCGGCGACGATCTCGCTGCGGAACCTGTCCATCCGCGACGCAGCGGTCTCGGGTGTGGGGGGCGGGAGTTGTTCGAGTTGGTCCGTCATCGTCTCTCGAGGATCTCTTCGGCATGTCTGCGAGCGACTTGATCAGCTTCGATCACGTCGTCGACACAATGGGGGGACTCCCCATCATGGCGCTCCAACACGGCAAGACAGACGTCGGGGATCGCATTCCATGCGACGTTTCCAGAAAGGAAACCTTCGACGGCGACTTCGTTCGCAGCACTCAGCCACGCGGGCGCTGTTCCCCCTGCACGGCCAGCTTCGTACGCCAGATCGAGGCACCGGAACGTCGCACGATCCGGCGGCTCGAAATCGAGTCGCGACAGCGTGGTCCAGTCGATCGATCCGAACGGCGTTGCGATCCGATCGGGGTAGCCCAGCGCGTAGCCGATCGGGAGGTGCATCGTGGGCATCGACAACTGTGCGATCGTCGAGCCGTCGACGAACTCGACCATCGAGTGGACCACCGACTGCGGATGCACGACCACGTCGATCTGGTCGTAGGGCGTCCCGTACAGCTCGTGCGCCTCGATCACCTCGAGGCCCTTGTTCATCAGGGTGCTCGAGTCGACGGTGATCTTGGGCCCCATGGCCCAGGTCGGATGCGCCAACGCCGACTCCACGGTCACATCGGACAGTTCGTCGGCCGTCCGCCCCCGGAACGGTCCCCCGCTGGCCGTGAGCAGCAGACGCCGGACCTCACGATCCGGACCCGACGACGCCCGAAGGCACTGGTGCAACGCGCAGTGTTCACTGTCGACCGGCACCAGCTCGGCACCAGGTGTGTGACGCAGGGGCTGGACGACCGGACCCGCCGCGATCAAGCTCTCCTTGTTCGCCAGGGCGAGCCGCTTACCGGCCCGCAACGTGTCGACGGTGACGTCGAGACCGGCGAAGCCGACGACACCGTTCACCACCACGTCGGCCACATCGATCAATGCTGACGCCTCCGACACGACCTCCACCGCGATGCCCGCTGTGCGGCAACGATCTGTGAGTTCTGACCGAGCGGGTTCCGAGGCCATCGACACGACCACCGGACGCAGTTCGCGAACCTGGTCGAACACGGCGTCCACCGACGAACCGGCGCTCAAGGCCGTGACGACGTAGCTGCCGGGCTCACGCTCGTTCTCGGCGCGGACCACATCGATGGTCTGCGTGCCGATCGAGCCGGTGGAACCGGCGATCGCCACCCGGGTGGTCACGAGAGGCTGCTCAGCCTGCCGGGGCCGACGGGACGAACGCCGTCCACGGGGTGAGCACCTCGAACAGGTAGTACACGCCAGGCAGCGCGAAGAGGAACCCGTCGAAGCGATCGAGTACCCCGCCGTGGCCCTTCACCAACGTGCCGAAGTCCTTCACGTCGAGGTTCCGCTTGAACATCGACTCGGTCAGGTCACCGAGTGGCGCCAGCACCGAGATCGTGACGGCGAGGAGCAGCAAGTGACTGGTCTCGACCCAGGTGTCGGAGATGTTGCGGAGATCGACGATGACCATCACCAACAGCGTCAACAAGAACCCGCCGAGCCACCCTTCGACCGACTTGGCCGGGCTGATCCATGCTCGCAACGGGGTCTTGCCGAACGCCGAGCCGAGGAAATACGCGCCGACATCGTTTGCGACCACGCCCACGGCGAGCAGCACGAGCGTGTCGGTACCCCAGGGGTTTCCACCCTCGAACAGGCTCGACGAGATGTTCGACGTGTCGAGCATCATCCCGACGAAGGCACCGAGGACACCGATCCACACCACGCCGAGCATGGTGATGGCCATGTTGGGCATGGGGCCGGATTCGATCGACGACGCGCCGATGAAACCGAACGACGAGGCGAGGAATGCGAACGCGATCACCAACAGCACACCGGTCTCACCGACCCAGTAGCCGGCCAGCGGGGCGGCGACGATGGCGACGACGCCGGGTGCCACGGCGGGTCGATAGCCCTTCTCGGTGACCTTGCCGAAGTACTCGACTCCAGCGAGACCGAGCACGGCGGCAGAGAACAGCAGCGCTCCGAGTGGGCCGACGACGACGGTCAGGCCGAGGAACACCACGGCCAGCCCCAAGCCCGTGGCAACGGCGACCGGCAGGTTGCGCTTGTCGGACATCCCGACCTGCCCACCGGCCGACGGCGGTCGCTGCGGGGCAGATCCACGCCGCACCGGGTCCGGGCGTCGAGGCATGCCTGACGGGTCGGTGCCGATCGTGATTCGAGACGCGATACGCGGCGGTATGCCATCGTCGACGATCGGGTTCATCGCGGTCGCACCGAAGTCGTCGACCGGGTCAACCGGCACGTCGACGGCCTCGAGCGGATCGACGGGTGCGTCCTCCCAGCTCAGCTCACCGGTCGGATCTGCCGGGGCGGCAGTCTCGAAGGCGTCCACGACCCGGTCACTCGCCACGGTTCCGGTCGGTTCGTCGACGCTGTCGCCCTCTTTCCACACCGGCGACTCCGACGTGAACGTCGACCACACGTCGAGATCTTCGTCGTCGCCCAGGCCTCGTTCCGCGGCTTCGATCTTCGGCATCTCGCCCGTGGCGGGCTCCGTCCAATGCGGCAGCGGGCCGGTCTCGTCATCGCGGAAGCTCAGACCCGCCTGCTCACCGGTGACCTCGACACCCGCAGACGAACTCGAAGCGGGTCGAGCGCCGAGACCTCCGGAGTCGTCACCGAACAGTGGGCCTCCGAACTCTTCGTTGTCGAATTCGTCCATCGACGCCTCGTACCGACCGGGACGGCGCCCCGACGTGCCCGAGTCCTCGTCGTTGCTCCAGATGTCATCGCTCATGTGGTTCCCCCTCGTTCACTCGACGGCCTCAGACCTCGAGCAACTCGTGCTCTTTGCGTCCGAGCGCCTCGTCGATCTGGTCGACGAACTCCCCCGTGGACTTGTCGAGTTCCTTCTCGGCGCGTTCGAGATCATCCTCGGACACCTCGCCGTCCTTCTCTTCGGCCTCCATGGCCTTGCGCGCATCTCGGCGCAGGTTGCGGATCGCGATCTTGCCGTCCTCGGCCATGTTCTTGGCCACCTTCACGTACTCACGCCGCCGTTCCTCGGTGAGCTGCGGGAGTGACAGCCGGATCGAGATGCCGTCGTTGTTCGGGTTCACACCGAGGTCGCTCTCGCGGATCGCCTTCTCGATTGCTTCGAGCGATCCACGATCGTGCGGCTTGATCAGGAGCTGACGGGCTTCGGGGACCGAGATCGACGCCAACTGCTGCAACGGGACCGGGGCGCCGTAGTACTCGATGGTGATCCGGTCCACGAGCGACGGAGTGGCTCGGCCGGTGCGCACGGTCCCGAATTGCGAACGCGTGTGTTCCACCGCCTTCTCCATCTTGTCCATGGTTTCGAGCAAGGTGTCATCGATCACGAAACCCCACGCTAGCCGGTACTCAGTCGCGCACCAGGGTGCCCTCGGGACCTCCTTGGACGATGCTGCGCAGCGACCCCTCGACCGACATGTCGAACACGACGATCGGGATCTCGTTCTCACGGCAGAAGGCGATGGCCGTCGTGTCCATCACCTTGAGATCCTTCGTCATCACTTCCATGTACGACACCTCGTCGTACTTCGTCGCCATGGGGTCGGTGCGCGGATCAGCGCTGTAGATCCCGTCGACCCCGGAGTGGGTGCCCTTGATCACCACATCGGCTTCGATCTCAGCAGCGCGCAGTGCTGCTGCCGTGTCGGTGGTGAAGAACGGGTTGCCTGTGCCAGCTGCGAAGATCACCACGCGACCCTTCTCGAGATGGCGCACGGCCCGACGCCGGATGTACGCCTCGGCGATACGCGGCATCTCGATGGCCGACTGGACCCTCGTCTCTTGTCCCTGGCGCTCGAGCGCATCCTGCAGCGCCAGCGCGTTCATCACCGTGCCGAGCATGCCGATGTGGTCGGACTGTGTTGGATCCATCCCGGTCATCGAGCCCTGTCGGCCCCTCCAGAAGTTTCCGCCGCCGACGACGACGGCCACGTCCACACCCAGATTCTGTCGGAGGTCGATGATCTCGGTCGCGGTGGCTTGGAGCGTGGCACCGTCCAGGCCCGAGCCCGCCGCCCCGGCGAGCGCCTCTCCCGACGGCTTGAACAGGATCCGTTTGAACGACGGACGCGGGCGACCAGAGGGCTCGGTTTCAGACACGAAGCTCGATCGTAACGCACGCCCGATGCCCGAAGGAGAAGAATCACGCGACCCCGGGCGGCGACGCCTCCAGCAACAATGCAACGAGACCCAACGGATCGACCCGCAGAAGTCAACCGAAAACCCTGACGGCCCGTAGCGATCGCTACGGGCCGTCAGGGTGAACCGCTCGGCCACGCCGTGCGGTGATCAGTTCGTTGGAACGTTGGAGAGACTCGGACCAGGCCCGGGTCGCACTCCGGTCATCAGTGTCGAGCTCGCCAGGACGTCTGGCGGCCTACCGAGCAGCTCAGCCGATCTCGACCTGGGAGAAGGCCTTGACGCTGGCCGAGCCGAGCACCTGGTCGACGGACTGCTTGTCGTCCTTCGCGTAGGGCTGGTCGAGCAGTGCGACGTCTTTGAAGAAACCGTTGATCCGACCGTCGACGATCTTCGGGATCGCTTGTTCGGGCTTGCCCTCGTTGCGGGTGATCGTTTCGAGTGTCTCCCGCTCGGCGGCGACGACATCGGCGGGGACATCGTCGCGGCTGAGGTACGTCGGGCGAGCAAATGCGATGTGGACAGCGATGTCGTGAGCGAGCTCGGGCGAGCCGCCCTCGATCTCGACGATGACTCCATTGACGCCGCGGCCACCCTGCTGGTGCTGGTACGAGCCGATGTGGTTGCCGGCGGCGGCACCGATACGAGCGACCTGACCAATGGAGATGTTCTCCTTCAGGGTCACCTTCAGCTCTTCGAACTTGTCGCTGCGCTCGGTGACGGCCTCGACGCCCTTCTCGGCCACCAGCGCCGCCAACACGTCCGCCTCACCCTTGAAGAGATCGGAGCCGGCGGTGAAGTCGGTCTCGCACTTCAGCTCGACGATCGCAGCCGTGTCACCGTCGAGGTGCAGCGCCACGACGCCCTGGGTGGCGTCACGATCCTCACGCTTCGCACTGGCCGCCAGGCCTTTTTCACGCAGCCACTTCTTGGCTGCCTCCATGTCACCGTCGTTCTCGGTGAGTGCCTTCTTGCAGTCCATCATCCCAGCGCCGCTGGAATCGCGGAGTGCCTTCACATCTTGTGCGGTGAATGCCATCGGTGATCAGCCTTCCGTCTTCTCGGTGTCGTCTGCTGCGGGCTCGGCCGCGGCGGTCGCCGACTCGGCGTCGGCCTCGGCGGCCGGTGCTGCATCGGCGGTCGCTGCCTCTGCCGGTGCTGCATCGGCGGTCGCTGCCTCTGCGGCGGCGGGGGACGCATCCTCGACCGGCGCATCCTCGACGGGTGCATCCTTCGCGGCGTTCAGACGGGCGTCACGATCGGCTTGCGCCTGGGCTGCGGCATCACGGGCGGCCTTCTGCGCGTTCTCGAAGGCGGCGACCTCTTCCGGGGTCTTCTCGACCACCGGGGCGGGGGCCGGGTTGCGCTTCTGGGCGATGAACCGGCCCTCGGCGACGGCGTCGGCGATGACCCGGGCGAACAGGCTGTTCGAACGGATCGCGTCATCGTTGCCGGGGATCGGGTAGTCGACCACTTCCGGGTTGACGTTGGTGTCGACGACCGCAACGACCGGGATGCCGAGCTTGCGCGCTTCGGTGACGGCGATGTGTTCCTTGACGGTGTCGAGCACGAAGATGGCGTCGGGCGCCTTCTTCATGTCACGCAGACCACCGAGGTTCTTCTGCAGCTTGGTGAGCTCGCGGTTGAGGAGCAGCGCCTCTTTCTTGATCATCACATCGGTCTCGCCGGAGGCGACCATGCGCTCGTACTCGAGCATCTTGCCGACGCGCTTGGAGATCGTCTCGAAGTTGGTGAGCATGCCGCCCAACCAACGCTCGTTCACGTATGGCATGCCGCAGCGATCGGCGTAGCTCTTGATCGGGTCCTGCGCCTGCTTCTTGGTACCGACGAACAAGATGTTGCCGCCACCGGCGACCAGGTCGCGGACGTACCCGTAGGCCGACTCGACGCGTGGCAGCGTCTGCTGCAGATCGATGATGTAGATCCCGTTGCGCTCACCGAAGATGAATCGCTTCATCTTCGGGTTCCACTTGCGGGTCTGGTGCCCGAAGTGGGCTCCTGCGTCCAACATCTGACGCATGCTGATGACAGCCATGGTGTTGCTCCTCGTGCGGTTGCTCCCGTCGACCGGCGCCGTGAGGCGACCGCGTGTGGCCGGCGGGACTGTTGAGTTGGTCGACGTACCGGGCGGCACGCCGACCCCAGATGCTACCGGCAGGCCTCAACCGCCACACCGAGGCAGCGGTGCCGGAGCGAGGCGCGCCAGGCTGCCGTCGACGGGCACCAGGCGGGGTCGCCCGACCAGGCGGCCGAGATACGGAGCCGGGTCGCGGTAGGTCGTCCCGACCCGCAGGCCGAAGTAGAACTCGCCGCTGGCCGTTCCGACCACCGTTCCCCGAACAACGCGGTCACCGGGCTGCAACGACGTGGCCGACAGGCGACCGTAGGTGACCCGCCAACCGTTGCCATGGCGCACCACGACGTAGCGGGTCCCGGCGACCTCGCCCGCCCATGTGACCACGCCCGATGCAACCGCCGAGACCCGGGCGTTGGCAGGCACGCGGTACTCGAGCCCTCGGTTTCCCGCACAGAACGGGCAGGGCGGCTGACGGAACTCATCGACGACGCGGCCGGTGACGGGCGGAACCCAACACGGTGCCGTCGCCACTGCATGCTGCGGGACGAACAGGGAAAATGAGACCACGAGGGCAGTGCATACGCGTCGGATCACGGAGCCTCCTACGACGAACGAAGTGGGGAGGACGCGTGTTGCGTCGACGGGGCGTCAGGCGACGCCGGCTGCGCTCATGCGAGCGCGGAGATGAAGCACCGACTTGGTGTGGATCTGTGACACACGAGATTCGGTGACACCGAGGACGTCACCGATCTCCGAGAGTGTCAGGCCCTCGTCGTAGTACAGCGACAGGACGAGCTTCTCACGTTCGGGGAGTTTCTTGATCTCTCCTCGCATGATCATGCTCAATTCCTTGTCCTCCAGGACGGCCGTGGGCGAACCCGACATGGCGGAGTCCGGAGCCGGCGGCTCGGCACCAGCGGCGATCGCCCGATCGAGGGGCCCGATGGTCGTGCTGGCGATCGACTTGAGCCACTTCGCGAGGTCCACTTCGGTGATGTGGAGGTGGGCCGCCAACTCCTCGTCTGTCGGCCCTCGGCCTTCCTTGTGCTCGATCTCCGCGATCGCTCGCTCCACTTGACGAGCTCGGCTGCGCACCGATCGGGGTACCCAGTCGAGCTGACGAAGACCGTCGTAGATCGCACCACGAATCCTCGGGACAGCGAAGGTCTCGAATTTCACGCCACGGTCGAGTTCGAATCGTTCGATCGCATCGATCAGGCCGAAGACCCCGGATCCGACGAGGTCGCCCGAGTCGACACTCGACGGAAGGCCCGCTCCGACACGGCCAGCCACGAATTTGACCAGCGGCGAGTAGTGGACGATCAAGAACTCGCGGGCCGCAGGGTTCTTACGCTTGAGCCAACGATTCCACTGCATCTCGAGGTCGGGATCTTCGGGAACGATGCTCATGCTCTGGGGTGTGCCTCGCGGTAGGCCGCCGAGAGACGTTCTCGACTGACGTGAGTGTAGCGCTGCGTCGTTGCCACGTCGGAGTGGCCCAGCAACTCCTGAACGGCTCGCAGATCTGCCCCACCGTCGAGCAGGTGGGTGGCGAAGCTGTGGCGGAGTGCGTGCGGATGAGTGGGGACCGGTGAGCGACGATCCACGATGCGGCGCACATCGCGCGGCGTGAGTGGTTTGCCGCGCTCGTTCCCGAACAGCACCGTGCCGTGCTCGGCAGCCACCACCTCACGTCGGACCGTGAGCCAACCACGAACAGCGTGGACGGCGTGCTCGCCGAGTGGGACCCGGCGCTGTTTGGAGCCCTTGCCCCACACGGTCGCAGCACCACGATCGAGGTCCAGCGAACCGATCTGGAGCGAACAGAGTTCGCTGACGCGCATTCCCGACCCATACAACACCTCGAGCACTGCGTCGTCACGCCGCCGCCGCCACTCGGGTTCGGGACCAGCCGCGCCGTGAACCGTGGTGCCGTCGAGCAGACCGTCGAGTTCGTGGGCATCGAGCACGCGTGGGAGTCGACCGTCGCCAGCGGGCACCGACACGCCCGCGGTCGGGTCGACGGTGGTGTGTCCGGATGCGACCGACCACCGGAAGTACCGGCGGATCGATGCGGTCTTGCGTGCGATGGTGCGCCGGGCGAACTGACGAGTCGTGAGGAAGGCGAGATATCGACGGACATTCCGTCGCTCCACCTCGTCGGGACCCGACAGCCCGAGTCGCTCACACCATTCCTCGAAGCCGGCGAGATCGGATCGATACGCAGCCACGGTGTTCTCGGACAGCGCAGTGAGTGAGCGTGTGAACTCCTCGATGCGCCATCGACCCACCACCGTGATGGTAGGGGCCCGTTGACCGAGGTTCGGGGATCACACGAATCGGGCGTATTCATCGACGGGCTCGAACCACCCTCCGGATTCGGCGACCCAACCACTCCGTTCGAGCCGAGCCAGGGTCATCGCTGCGCCAGCGAGATCGAGGGAGAGTTCCATCGACAGCGACTCGACACTCTGTGGTCGAATGGTGCATCGTTCGAGCGCATCGGCCTCCACACCGTGTGGTCGAGGCCGGGAGTCGAAAGCCGTACGTCGCGCACGGCGGTGGTCGAGTCCGAGTGCCACCAGCAGCGTGTCGCTCGAGGACGCCGGCGCTGCACCGACCTCGAGCAACGCATTGGTACCGGCACTCGAGCGCTGGTCGATCGAACCCGGCACGGCGAACACGTCGATCCCGCGCTCCGCTGCTTCGTGTGCGGTGATCAGGCTCCCTCCACGCTCGCGGCTCTCGATCACCACGACCAGCTCCGACAGCGCGGCCAGGATCCGATTGCGCTGGGGAAACCGGTACGGCTCGGGAATCACACCCGGCGGCCACTCCGAGAGCAGCGCCCCCCGTTCGGCGATCTCGGCCCAGAGGTCGGCGTGGCGGCGCGGGTACGGCTGATCGAGACCGTTCGCCACCACCGCGACCGGCCGCGCACCCTCGACGGCGAGCGCACCGCGATGCGCAGCGCCGTCGACACCGAGCGCCAGACCCGACACGATGCACACGCCGGCAGCGGCGAGTTCGTGCCCGAAACGTGCTGCGGTCTGGGCTCCACGACGGGTCGGGTTCCGCGTGCCCACGATCCCGACACGACGTGCATCGAGCGAGTCGAGTGACCCACGCACGAACAGCACCTCGGGGCGCCGAGGATCTCCATGCAGCGGTGTGGGGAAATGCGGATCATCGGGGAGCACGACCTCGATGCCCGAGTCGCCACAGCGTGCGGCCATCGACGATGGCGTGATGGACGCTGCGGATCGGCGCCAACGATCCTGGAGCCGAGGAGAGCGCCGGAACTCGTGGGAGAGCGCAGCGGTCGGTTCGACCATGCCGGCGGCGAGGGCATACGCCTCGTCGGCGGTCCGGCCGCTCCGGAGTGAACGGAGCCGAGCGGTCGTCATGTCGGCGAACCCAGCGAGTGCAGCGATCGTCGCTCGTTCGTGTGCCGTGGACGTCATGCGACCCTCCCGTCGGCCGTCGCATGACGGCGCACGCTCGAGCGCATCTCCAATGCGAGCGACACGGTTGCCTCGTCGATGCTGTCGACCACTGCGGGACCCAGGTCGGCGATGGTGCGCGCCACTCGACGGATCCGGTGGTAGCCCCGGGCACTCAGCCGCCCCTTCTCGAGTTCGAATCGCAGGACGGCGAGCGCTCCTGCGTCCAGTGGCGCGTGGCGGTCGAGTTCGATCGATGACAGGTCGGCGTTCACACACCCCTGACGCTGGTCGGCGCGTGCTCGCGCTGCTGCGACTCGCAGTGCGACCGCTACCGATGATTCGCCACGCTCGGAGCCGAGGAGATGGTCCACCGTCGGACGCTCGACCCCGACGCGCAGATCGAACCGGTCGAGCAGTGGCCCCGACACGCGCCCGATGTACTTGCGCACCCGGGCGTCACCGCACTCACACTCCCCCGGCGCGTTGCCTTCCCCGCAGGGACACGGGTTCATCGCGGCCACCAGTTGGAATCTTGCCGGAATCGTGGTGTGCAGCGCCGCCCGGCTGACCCTCACGGCACCGTCTTCGAGTGGCTGGCGCAGGGTGTCCATCACCCGGGAGGCGAATTCCGGCAATTCATCGAGGAACAGCACACCGTGATGAGCGAGGCTTGCTTCCCCCGGACGCAGGCTGTGCGAGCCACCGCCCACCATCGACACCTCGGAGCTGGTGTGGTGCGGTGCTCGATACGGCGGCCTGACGACCAGGCCCGACGGCGGCAGTGCGAGACCCGCAGCAGAGTGAACCATGGTGACCTCGAGCGATGCATCGGGTGAGAGCTCCGGAAGGATGCTCACGAGCCGGGCCGCCAGCATGGTCTTGCCCGAGCCCGGCGGGCCGACGAACAGCAGATGATGGCGACCTGCCGCAGCGATTTCGAGTGCAGTGCGAGCCATCGGCTGCCCGACGACATCGGCGAGATCGGGGCCGGGTGGATCGATCACCGGTGCCGGAGGGCCGTCGTGTTCGGGCCATGGGGCATCGTGACCGAGCACGGCGATCAGGTCGCGGAGGTGCCCGACCGGATGGACCCGCCGTGACGCGACAACCCAGGCCTCGCTGGCATTGCCCACTGGCACCACCAGGTCGAGCTCACGTAGAACACCGGCCATCGGTGCGACACCGGGAATCGAGCGAATCGAACCGTCGAGTCCGACCTCACCGAGGAAGGCGAGCGTGGCCAGGGAATCGAGGGGAACCTGCTCCGACGCAGCGAGTACCCCGACGGCGATCGCAAGGTCCAGGCCCGATCCCGACTTGCGTTCCTGCGATGGCGCGAGGTTCACCGTGATCTTGGTGTCGGGCCAAGTGGCACCCGACGACATCACGGCGGCGCGTACGCGATCGCGGGCCTCTCGAACCGACTCGTCCGGCAGCCCGACGACGTGGAAGCCGGGCATTCCCTTTCCGACGTGGACCTCCACGGCAACGGGGTGGCCGCGCGCCCCGAACAACATGGCGGCCGGTACGGATGCGAACATGGACAACCTCCTGGATCAGCAACAAGATCGAGGAAGGGTGAGCGCGACCCGACGACACGTGAGCCTCAACATACCGACGGGGTGTGACGGAGGCACCTCCCCGCATCTGGCCGCATCACCGAATGTCGATGCCGCACGCCACCCAGCGCATCGGCGTCCGCAGACGACGACCCCGGACCGACGTCGGATCGCGGGGCTCCGGTGGCATGATCCCGGTGTGTCCCCGATGCGCAACCGCCGTCAACTGACCGCTGCCGTCGTTGCGTGCACCATGTTGGTCGCCAGCTGCACCAGCGAAGATCCCCGAAGCGACGCCGCACGGTTCTGTGGCGAGATCGAGGCCAACGTGTCGACGCTGACGGCGCCGAATCTCACCAGCTCCTCGGAGATCGACGACCTGTTGGAGCTCTACCGAGAGATCGGCGAATTCGCTCCGCTGGCGATCGAAGCCGAGTGGGATCAGCTGGTGGTCAACTACGAGACGGCGAGCACGGTCGTGCCGGGTGACACCGAATCGCAACAGGCTGCGATCGCCACGGCGCTCCAGAGCGAACAGTCGGCTGCACGGGTGAAGACGTGGCTGGTCGAGAACTGCGCCCTCGACATCGGACCGGTCGACACGCTGGTCCGACAGGACGGGTGAGCAGCCGAGTCAGCCGCTTCAGCTGGCAGTGATCAGGAGATCTCACCGCGGTGCATGATGACCTTGTCACAGAGGCCGTAGTCCTTCGCCTCTTCGGCGGTGAACCAGCGATCGCGCTCGGAGTCGGCTTGGATCTCTTCGAGTTCCTTGCCCGAGTGGAAGGCGATCAGCTCGGCCATGCGACGCTTGGTGTAGCGCAGCTGCTCGGCCTGAATCTGGATGTCCGACGCCTGGCCACGCAGACCGGCGAGCGGCTGGTGCATCATCACACGAGCGTTCGGCAGCACCAATCGCTTACCCGGAGCTCCTGCCGTGAGTAGGAACTGGCCCATCGACGCCGCCAATCCGAGACAGACCGTCGCCACGTCACAACCGACGAACTGCATCGTGTCGTAGATCGCCATGCCGGCGGTCACCGAACCGCCGGGGCTGTTGACGTACAGCCAGATGTCGGCGTTCGGGTCCTCACCTTCGAGGTACAGCAATTGCGCACAGATCTGGTTCGCGATGTCGTCGTTCACGTCGGAGCCGAGCATGACGACTCGGTTCTTCAACAAACGATCGAACACGGCGGAGCGGGGATCGAATCCGGATTCGAGGGCAAACGGGGCGGCACCGACGTCAGACATACGTTCATGCTACCGGCCCTCCTTTCGGACTACGGTGCATCGCCATGTCCGTGAACGCTTCGTTCCAACCTGCACGTGTCAATGTGGTGTCCGGCGAAGCCACTGCGCTCAACCTCCATCTCCACAACGAGTCCGACGGCGAACGCATGGTGACGTTGCGCCCGGCCGGTGACCTCGCAGCGCGGATCGTCCTGGAGACCGAGACCGTTTTTCTCGACCCGAACGAGCAGCTCGACGTCCCCGTGGTGGTCGGTCCCGATGCATCGGTCGCAGCGGGTGATCACAGTTGTGTGGTCGAGGTCGTCGATGGCGACGTCACTGCGAGCGCCGACGCCGCCCTGGTCGTCGACTCGTCCGAATCATGGTCAGCTCGGCTCGATCCACAGCGATCCCGTTCGGGTGGTGCAGGCCGACACAAGATCGCCATCGAGAACACCGGGAACGTACCCGTGGGCGTCCAGCTCACCGTCTCGGCCGAGGCCGACCTCGACACGGAGCTCGCCGCACCGTTCGTGGACGTCGACCCGGGGGCGACCGCCAACGTCGAGTTCCGCGCCACTCCCTCGGCGACGTTCTGGAGTGGCCCGACCATCGAGCATCCGTTCACCGTGGCACTCACTGGCAGCAGTGACGAGTCCGTCGAACTCGACGGCGTCTACGAACAGGGCCCGAGGATCCCGGCGTGGCTCGTGCCGGCCGCTGCGGGAATGTTCGCCGCGCTCCTGATCGGCACCGTGGCCTGGTTCACCCTGCTCAAGCCCTCGGTCGAGAGCGCCGCACGCGAGGACGCCGCCGAGCTCGACACCGCACAGCAGGCACTGCTCGACGAACAGGTTGTCCAGATCCAGATCGCAGCCGACGAGGCATCGGAACTCCCGCTCGGCCGGGCGACCGATTTGCGGCTCACGGTCGCAGCCGGCGAGGCGGTCACGTCGACGAGAGCATTCGACTTCGATGCGAGCGGCTCGGGCCGGACACTGTCGATCACCGACGTGATCTTCCAGAATCCGACCGGTGCAGTCGGTCGTGTCGAGCTCCTCCGCGACGAGGACGTCCTGCTCGATCAGGAGATGGCGAACTTCCGCGATCTCGACTTCCACCTCGTGGCGCCGCTGAGCGTCGAGAGCGCCAGCAGCATCGCCCTGCGGGTCAGCTGCGCCACACCCGGGCCGGGCACCGATGAGTGCGAAGTGTCCGCAACCATCGTGGGCTTCGTCGACGGCCCCTGATCAGCGTCGGACGTTGACGCCTGCGCCGACCAGGACCGAGGACCCGGAGTCGTCGCTCCTCTCACGGACGAACATCTCGGCCACCACGTCGTCGAACTGATCGATCTGCCCTGCGGCCATGACGACGAGGGGCCCCGACGGTGTGTTGGCCATGACGACAAGGGGGTGGGCGAAGGCTCCGGTGGGATCGACGACGACGTCATCGGCGACCAGGCCTGCAGTCACTTCGACGACGAGGCCGGTGGGGAAACCCTCGCCTCTGACCGTCACCACCTGACCACCGCGAGCAGATGCGGGGAACACCGAGAGCTGCGGGGGTCGGGCACCGACGCCGTCGAGGCGTGCGGAGAGTTCGCGACCACCGACGATGCCGATGACGAGTTCGGTGGCGGCCTCGCCGATGGCGGTCGGCGCGAAGTCGATGGTGATCGTGCAACGTCGGCCCGCACCGAGCGCCACGCCGCTGCAGTCGTCGGCTGCGATGGCGAACGACGGGTCACCGTTCAGCGTGGCAGCGTCGATGGTCGCCGGCGCTGAGGCCGTGTTCACCACTTCGACCGCACCAGTCCGGCGACCCGAGTCGATGATCGTGGGGGCGAACACGAACGACGTCGGGCTGATCTGGACGCCCGATCCCGGCGGGAGGGTCGTCGTGGTCGTGGTCGTGGTCGTCGGCCTGGTGGTGGTCGTGGTCGTCGGCCTGGTCGTGGTCGTCGGCCTGGTCGTCGTCGGCGCAATCGTGGTCGTGGTCGTGGTCGTGGTGGTGGTTGCGGTGGTGGTGGTCGTCGATGTGGTCGTCGTGGTCGCAGGTGCCCGGCCGGTCGCACCGACGACGGCGGTCAATCGACCGGAGTCCAGGAGGAGCCCGGCAACGCTGACCTCGTCGGTCACCTCGTCGAGCTGCTCGACCGTCAGGCTCACGTCGAACCGGCAGGTCGTCCCGACTCGCAACACACCGCCACACGTACCAGATTCGATCACGAACGGGCCACCGACGTCGATGGTGTCGATGACGAACGACGCCGGGCCGGCATTGGTGATGTCGAGCGTGGTCGTCAGCGTGGCGCCGACCAGACCCGAACCGAGGTCGTAGCGGGGCGAACCGAAGGACGCATCAGCGGAGATCGTCGTCAGCGCGATGTCAGTGCCCGTCTCGGGTTCCTCACCGGTCGCCGGGTCGGTGTCCGCCTCCGGATCGGTCGGGAGAAGGGTGTCGGTGGCAACGATCGTGCCGTACCGGTCGACGGACGGACCCGATCGGCTGGCTCCGGACACGCCGGGGATCGACCGGGCGTCGACCTGTGCGAACGGTGCTGCATCAGCACCCGTCCACGAGCGCATGTCGACGCCGTCGTCGGTGTCGAACACGATGTGGTTGCCGTCGCCACTGATCACCGGGTCGGTGCCGGGCCCGAGCTCCTTGAGTGTGCTCGCCGGCAGCGAGACAGCGTCGCGAACGGCTCCGACCACGATCTGGTCACCTCGTGCTGCGACGAGGATCGAGCCATCGCCGGCGATGCCGGGATGCACCGCCTCGGCAAGCAACCGGACGGTCCGGTCACTCTCGAACCCCATCACGGTGCGAGCGTCGGGCGTCGTCTCGGGCCCCGAGGAGAAGACCACGATCGAGCCGTCGTCGGA